>TARA_R110002020_G_scaffold557_5_pt1 | contig 15410 bp, 12 predicted proteins | sample TARA_R110002020 | Tara Oceans TARA_R110002020 (sample SAMEA4396489) | marine metagenome | biome: Westerlies Biome; feature: [MES] marine water layer (ENVO:01000295) within the mesopelagic zone...; material: water (ENVO:00002006), including particulate matter (ENVO:01000060) such... | reverse complement strand
CTCAAATAAATGCTCATCTCCATATAGTTTTATTTTTTTACCATTAGCTAGTGTGTACCTTTTATACCCTTGTTTAGATGCAATATCTTTATATTCTTCAGGATCATAAAACTCTGTAGAAGGTACAGTTTGTGTAGAGATCTTTGTATAATCTGGTGTAGCTCCTCCTTCTTGATATTGTATTACACCCCCTAACTTCGCTACTTTATTTACTTTTCTTCCAGCTGCATGCTCTTGCATTTTAGCTAATGTATCAATATCTTCTTGCGTTCCTCCCATAGCTAATACTTCTTTATGTTGATCTGCAAATGTCTTTCCACCTTTTTTTAAGTAATTAGAAAAGAAGTAGTCTCTTTTTCCTCCTTTTTTAGCCATAGTTACTTGGTCCATAGTCTCTCCATCTTCAACTTCTGTTTGGCTATCCATCATAATACCACCTTGATCATGAGTTGCTCCGCTAAACTCTACAGCATCAGATCCTGGTATAGGTTCAACTATTCCTCCTGGTAATTGTTGTCCTCCCATTTGATACTGCCTCATCTGATTATACATTCCACCTCCTTCATATTGTTGCATTTGTCCTTGCCCCATCATAGCCATATACTCTTCGTGGGTTGCACCTGGATGAACTGTTCCATCAGGCATTGTATGTGATCCGCCCATTTGAAATTTCTTTTTCTTTTTATCTTCTAATCTTTGTAATATTCTATTTCTCATATTTTATATTTTTAAGCTACGTAGCCATATCTAGGCATACCCATTTTCATTCCACCTTTTGCGTATCTCATACCTCCATATTTTGCTGTGATGTTTCTACCAAGGTCATATCCTGAATAAGTCTTTTGTTCCATTTCACCTGCTCTTGCTTGTGCACGAGCTGATAATAAATTACTAGTAAGTTCTCTATTATATTTATCTACTTTAACTTTTCTAGCTTCTTTTGCTTTCTTTTCTGCTTTTCTTGCTGCCTTTCTTCCTGTTAAAGCTTTATATGCACCATACCCTAATCCAGCTACAGCTCCAATTGCAGTTCCTAAACCTGGTACTGCAGATCCCCATAAAGCTCCAGCACCTATTGCACTAGCAACTCCACTAGCTAACCCAGCAACACCAATACCTGTTCCTGCTCCTTCTAATAATTCTCCTCCCCATTCAGCTGCATTTAACTCAGTTGGATCATCATCACCTCCCCAATGTTTAAGAGCGGCTCCCCCTAAAGCAGATGCTATTCCAATAGGACCTGCCCCAGCCATTCCTGTACTAGCAGCAGTAGTAGCACCAGTAGTAGCACCTGTTTTACCAAGAGCAGAAGATCCTTTAGCAGCTAAATCAGTACCTAATGTTATAGGTTTACTACCCATAAGTGCTGCATTTGGAGTGAAAGTCGGAGATGCTAAGTTCAAAGGTTTAAATAAAGAACTTGATTTATTAAGTAATGATGTAGCTCCAAGCCCTTTAGGTGCTGCGCCAAGACTTAAACCAGATACTCCTTGAAGTCCAGTACCTGATACCCCTGTAGATGCTCCACTAAGATTAGTACTTAAATTAAGGGGTTGATCACCTAATAATTTACTTCCTGCTCTAAAATTTAAAGGATCAGCTGCAGTCTTAGGAGCAAAAAGTTTCTTTGCGCCTTTTATAAGTTTAGGCGTCTTCTCTAGCCCTCCTTTAACAATACTTTCTCCTTTTGTAAATTTATCTTTACTTTCTATATTTGCTTGTGCAATATTTTGTTTATCAATCTGAGCTTGCTCCTCTAGAGATAAGGCCATTTCACTACTACTTGTTAGGGCATCCTCTTTAGTTTTATTTAAAAAATCCATTTTTTGTTGTAGTACTGCTGGATTACTTTCATCAAATACTATATGAGAAGTAGATCCTGGTAAACCTTGCCCTGCAGCTTGCACTGTATTATCAGAGTACATACCTCCTCCTTGATACATTTGTTTTAATCCTCCTGCATTGTATCTAGCTTTATAACCCCCCATATTATACAGAGTTTTAATTGCTTTTGATTGTCTTTTATGCATTGCCGAAGCTTTTGTAAGTTCTTTTGCTATTTTTTTTAATTTTTTCTTTTTCATTATTATCTGTACATTTTACGTACGACTACATCTGTAGCGTACAAATTTAGTAAATTATTTGATACATTGTCATAAATTAACCTAATTCCTACCCATTTATCTATAAACTTTCTTTGTAAGTCCCATGTTTTACCTAAATTTAAGTATGCTGGGTTAGCAGTTTTAAACATTCCATCATATTCAAACATATTAACTGTTCCAAAATTAGAAGTTGTTACAGTTCCTACATTAGTTCCTCCTATTATGTTAGTATTTGTAGACATATAGTATCCTCCAGCTGTATTGTCTAAAGCTATAGCTGCCATATCTCTAAAATGATTTACTTTCCAATTATTACCTATTCTTCTTATATTTATAAGATATTCTAAAGCAGCTGTTTCTGACATTTGAAAAGTATTAAATATAAAGAAAGAAGTAAATCCATGCTCTAACACACTAATACCTGCTTGATTAAATGTTTCTAAAGTATAATTAAATGCTGCAGTTAGTGTATCTTCACCTTTATATTCATTATGAATAAACTCAAATTCAAAAGATTTATGATCAACACTTGTTAACCACTGGGCATTAGTATATTGAGATGCTTCATTTTCTTGATATATTATACCATAATTAGTAGTACTATTATGTTTCCATATACCTGCACTTCCAAAAGTAGTTCCTACATGATTGGCTATTAATGTAGTAGCAGTCCATGCTGGTCTAAGGTATTGATCAGTTAAAGAATAAAAATCTGTTGATGTATTAAAATATATATAAGGTACATAATCATGAAAGCTTCCCCATACCCCTAATTCAGGATAATAAGATATAGTCCATCCTATCTTATCAAAATAATGTTCATTAGTCCATTCTATAGGTGTCCATTCTGTACAGGGTGGCCCTGAAAATCCAACTGGTTGAAGACATGGAAAATATATTTGAAACATACAAAGACTAGGATTATATGCAATAGCACCTGCTACTGGAGGAGCTTGTTGATTTAAAACAGTTCCAGCTATAAATAGAGCTGTAGGAGCAAAGTCTCGTTTAGTAAGTAAGATTCTTTTAAATTTAGGATCATATATTGCAGTAAGACCAAATCCAACTATAGGATTATCTACTACACATGAGATATTAAAACCATATGTTGATAGTTCTACTCCTATACTTAAATTTTCTTGAAACCAAGTCTCTAATCCTAAATTACTAATTTCAGATAATTGATCTTTCATCATAAATACTTTATGAGAATTCATATCTACAAAAAAGTATCCATATCTTGTTGTTAGTGCTGCCCATTGTGATTGTGTTCCCCCAAATCCTCCTTCTGCTTGAACCATCTCATTTGGATCTTGTGCAAATATATCACCACTTCCAACAAAAGCTTCACTTCCATCTCCCATATTCATAGTCTGTTTACCTTGAGCTGCAAATAAACTCTCTTCCATATGAAAATATAACAAGTTATTAAAACTAGATAACTTCCAAAGGTCTCCTCTATTCTTAGGTAAGTCTTTAAATTGATTAGCCAAGAAGACTCTATAATTATCTATAATACTAGTAGTATCATGTTTAGCACTTCTATGTGTTCTTGTAGGGAAGTCAGACTGTATAATATCTCTTAATGGTAAAGGAAATGCTGTTCTTATATCATTTTCTGCAGAGTAGTTACTATTATAATGTAAGTTATCTATATGATTAAAATCTGCTTGACTTCCTGCTCCCCTTAAAACATTTTTTGCAATAGATCCAGGATAGTATAAACTATTATCATCCTTAGAATGTCTAAAAGCTATATTATCAGAATTTTCAACAATATGTGAATGAATAGACGCTTCTGGATTATATAGTGTTTGGTCATCTAATGGAGAATATCCTGCAGATACTCCACATCTACCAATAAAAGTATCCCCCCCAAATACACCTGATCCTGTAAATATAGTACCATCTGAACTATTAGCTACTGTTTCTTCTTCTCTTCCTGGTGGTATTATATTTTCTGTTGAATAATCTCCATTTGAAATATTTGTTCCAGAAGAATCAAATATAAAATTATCTAAATTATCTTCTAATATTTCATACCCTGTCCAAACTAATTCTTGAGTATCTATATTTTTATAAACATCTGTTTTAAATGCATTTAAGTTTACAATATAACTTTGATGTCTAGGAGGAGTAGTAGGTAAATCTCCTATTATTTCTGTATCTGTCCTTGTAACTAAGTTAAATGCTGACCCAGATTGATATTCTCCCCATCGATCTATTGTCCCTAGATTTGGTTGACTCCATACAGATGGTAATTCTATTCCATCTGTTAAACCTAATAAAATAGAACTATTTCCCCCTAAATTAACAACATCTCCACCAAATCCTAAACTAGCTCCTTTAAATATAGAATCTCCTCTTAAGTAAGTTTTGGCTTTTTGACCTATAACCCTACTTAAACTCCAGCTTTGACCAAGAAATGGAACCTTAGATCTTGTGTATCTGCCCCCAACAAACATTGCTGAATTAATATCTCTTGCATGACAATTTTGATTCTTACCCGCAGTACCACTAGCAACATCTTCATCCCATCCCCAAGTTTCTTTTACTTTATATGGCTCATCAGGACTAGCTACTGAGGATGGATCAGTTAACACAGTAAGCATTTTCTTAGCTTGATTAATTTCAGGCCCATTCCAAGTTAAATCATCAACTGTATATTGAACTTTAATATGTGTTGCAGGAGATAAACTATATTTCTCTTTTAATAAATTAAAATCATAGAATTGTAAGTTCTTATAAGCTCGTCCCGTACCATCTGCTTGTCCCCTATTTTGACCAGTTCCAAAAGGAACTATATAAGAATTTGCGCCTATAGCCCATGGGTGACAAGCATAAAATGTTTCTGTTTCTTGCCCTGCTGCTGATAAAGCTTGAGTAGCCATCTCAAGATTAGTAGGAGATACAGCTTCTTGGCAAAGCCCTAAAGTACCTGTCTTTTCAAATGTAGGTATAACAACACTTTGACCTAATACAGTTCTGTCACTATATTTTCTTTTAGCTCTATATATCCTAAATCCTTGAATCTTATCTTTATATGATTCAGGTATTTTTATATCATCAAATTGCATACCTAATATATTAACTTTATTTTTAATATTAGCATCATGATACTCTTCATGACCTCCAGGTTGTACTCTAAAGTCAACATAAGAACTACTTGTTTTACAACCCCAAATTCCATTGGTCTGGCCACCACAAGCAAGATCCTGACTTCCAAAACATTGCTGTACATTATGCCTTATAGGAGTATGTGCTCTCCCTGAATCAGGGGGACTAGACGCATGTCCTGCCATTTCTACTTCAAGAGTTTCTCCTTGCATTAGTGTAACACTGTAGGTCCCACAAATAACTCCACCAACGTTTCCTTGCGCTGACGGACAGGCATTAAATTCGTCATACGCTTGCTGTCCATAAGAACAAATCCCCATAGTGCATGTTGATACTCTAGCAGAGTGTATTTTAGTAGAATATCCACCAGCACCACCGCCATAGTTGGGTCCCCCAACATTCGCTGTATGTTTTATTCGTGCCCAACATGTATAATCTTGAGGAATCCCCCAAGATGTGGCATCATTCATAACTTGTATGTGGGTAGTAACAGTAACTAGCGTAAAATCTGCCTGTGCTGTAAACTTCCCTACACCCGTACTATTCCAAACTGTAGTTGCTGGAGGAGAAGCAGCAGCTGGAGAGTCACTATATATCTTACGAAATAGTACATTCGAAGACCAATCGCTATTTATAAAAGTATCACCTTGAAAATCAGGAGTACAAGTATAACCATCTGCGAAACCAGTGCCATCATAAACAATTCTAAATGTACCTTCATAAGTACCAGGAGGGGTAGGAGTTGGATCTACATCACTAGGAAATACCTCACTTAAAAGATCGTTAGTTATAGTAGTTCTTTCAAGAGTGTCATTAGAAGGCATTCTATGATGCCTAACATTTAATTCTTTTAATTCTCCTGTAAGATTTAGAGATGAGGTTACTAAATTTTGTGAAACACCATTAACATCTATAAAAGTAGTTTCATCCCATATTTCAAAATTATCTGTATTAGGATATGTTTCTGTAACATTATTCCAAAATCCCATATATCTTGGAACTCCAGCAGTCCAAACATTAGCCCCTAAAGCTTGATCACTAACATCATAAAAATGATATAATCTAGCATCTGAACTAAGTTCATGTAATTTTTGAGCTGCAATATTTGGACTTTGGACAAAACCAGTCTCATCTCTAGCAGCATAACCTACAGCATACTCTGTATAATCTGCATCTTCTATATATTCTCTCCCAGGAATATGGTATGCATAAGACATACTTCCATCCTTCATAATAAAAGCTATATAAAAAGCATATACTTCATCACGCATATATCCTCTATAATTTGTTATATTAGGTATATATCTATATGAGTTTCTTTGATTAACAAAATTACCATTATCAACTTGACTATGAGCAAATCCTGTAGTTAGTGCATCAGACGTTGCCCATATTTCATCAAAAGGATTAATCTGTTTAATTATAGATCTACTCTTTATGTTATTAGCATATTTCTGATACCCTAAATCTGTTTCTTTTGTTGTATTTCCTAAATATAATACATTATCTAATTGTTGAATTGTTTTAGCTGTATCATAAGCAACTGTATCAATAATAACTTCTTCTACAGATGCAGTACTAATACCCTCTGTGCCACTAAAAGAAACCTCTTGATAAGGAGTAGGAGCTAAATTCATATTTATCTCTATATCACTCATTTTAAAGGCCTCTGTAGCTTCCCCCATTTTACGGATAATGACGGGTCTCATATATTTATAATCAACATTTAAGTTGCTTACTCTCCATCTAATAGCTTTAGAAGTTTGGTTGCCAGGATCAGCACCGTCTTTTTTAGTAGTAGGCCTAGTCCAATCAAATTCATCTACAATACTAATAGGATCAGAAACACTTAAATAATTTGTAGCTACTAGATCATCATCCACATATGCTATTGCTAAATAGTAAACCGCTGTTCTTAAACCTCCCCCCTCATTAACCACTTCTTGATGTGGATTAGGATAACCTGAAACTGGAAACCATACATCTCCTACCCATATATGAGGGACAGGACCTGAATATGGGAATAAATTTAATATATCTATATTGTCTAAATTTAGTGAAGTTATACCATATAATTGACTAACACTATTTCCACTTTCTCTAATTTGTCTATCTACATTAAAAGCTCTAGGTGAATTTAAATCATCTGTCCAATATACTATTAAATCTCCTTTAGCATCTATTTTAAATGTACCTTCAATAGGATGCGTTTCTCTAAAAGTTAAATCATTAGTTAGTTTTCCATTAGGACCAATAAGGGCAGGATTAAATACTGGAGTATATACTCCATTTTCCCAAACTCCTATTTCACTTCTAGGAGCTGTAAAAGGAGGAGTAGCAATAGCAAATGGAGTTACAACATCAGTTACAAATAGTATAACCTTATCATCATTAACTTCAATAGCCCCAATAACTTTATCATTTGTTGCTCCTATAGTAGTATTTGTTCCTAAATGTCCTGATAACTCTATTCCTCCTTCATTTGAAATAGCTCCTTCAGTCTCATTTAAGAGCATATTATTTGCATGTCTCCAAGATCCTTCTGGTTGATCTCCGTATGCAGTATCTTTAAATAATCCTTTTATAAATCTTTTCTCTGCCATTAGCTTCTATATAAATCTTCTCTTGTATTTAAATTCTCAAATGCGGAATCATGTCTATTCAAATCTGGTATAAGTCTAACCCATTGATTCATAAATGATTCATATCTATCTATGTCAGGGAAGTTAGCTGCATTTCTAGCTTGGGTACAATAATATTTCCATTGTTGTTCTGCAAAAGAGTAATCTATACCATTATTTTTAAACTGCGGATTAGATAATAAAAGCTTTTTATATATATACCAAAACATTGCTTCTTGGTAGCTTATATCTGCAGGTACTAATGGATAACAATCTTCATCAGTAGGAAAAGCTGTATAGCTTAAACATATTTTTCCACTCACAAAAGAAGTCTTTATATAATCACAATCTATAATATAGGTATCTTCATAATTAGTATTCTCATTTACACATCCCTCACAGTGCATACTCTTATGAAAAGTACTTGCACCATATTGTAAAGGTTGTAATTTAGAATCATTTTTAAAATAAACATTTTCTAAAACTACTATTCTATTATTAATCTCATGTAATACAGATGTTGTAGAAGAGTACTCTAAATCATTTGCCTGAGCATCTACAATAGCTTCTTTTAATTCTTTTACTTTAGTTGTTAAAGTATCTAATTCAGCAGAGTTAACCGGTGAAACAGAATTATTTATAGCTACCTGATTAATAAAATATAGATCTGAGGGCATTAATGTTTTATGATCTGTAACATCTAATACACATTGTTTTTGACACAGTTGAGAAGATGCCCCAATATGTTCTAATGCTTCGCCAACCCATTCTACAGCATCATCAATCCAATTATCTTTAGATGGTTTAAGATCTCTAAATATTTTTCTTATTACTACTTTACTTGATATTGTTTTATATATGCTCATAATTAAATTCTTTCAATTGGTGGTTCTATAAATCCTCCTTTTTCTTTTTTGTTTTTATTTGGTAGGCATATATCTTGCTTTTTCTTTTTATCATATCCTCCATAGTAATACCCTTCCCAACAAGCTTTACCATCTGATCCTTTTTTCTTTCCTTTTCTAGCCATAATTAATCTTCAAATAATATTGGTGTAGGTCCTTCTAAAAATCCTCCATTTCTATACTTAATTCCACCTTTTTTAAGTTTACTAGTATCTACTTTATCTAGATACTCTTTCTTAACAGATCTTTTTTGATTCTTCCAAGAAACTGTTTTAGATAAAACTTTACCTTTATGTTTACCAAATTTTATTGTACGTTGTTTACGTTTTATCTTTTGCTTACCATCATCAAATAGAATGGTTTCTTTTCTTTTAGTCTCTTTTCCTTCTTTATTAGTTTTAGACTTAAACCTTCTAGACCAAAGAGATTTTTTATTTTCGCCTTCATTATATAAATAAGGTTCTCTTTTAATTTTTTTAAATCTAGTTCCTGATGGATTTAAATATTTTACATCTGATAGCGCATCTCCTTTTTCTTTAACTGTAGTGGTTCCTTTACGATTTGTTTTAACTACTCTTTTAGAAGCAACATCTTTATTATCGATATATCCTTTTGTAACTTTTCTTTTCTTTGCCATTTTAGTTTTGTTTTTTAAATTTTAAATAAGCTAAGTCATCTGTCTTTAATAAATGTATCAACTTTTCTTTATTGCCTTTTACTCCTCTTGTAGCATCAAATCTATAAACAGATTTATTAGGAATTTTACATTTTCCTTTTCTCCAATAATACTTACAGTAAAATTCATCAGTGTGATAAATATACCATTTTGTACCTTTTTCTGTTATTGAGTCGTACAGATCTTCACTACTATCTAATAACTCTTTTTTATACTTATTACTTTCTCCCCAATCTATTCTAGGGGATCTAGGGTCTCTATCTCTTCTAGTAATAGATAAGGTAGATAAATTACTCCCCATATTAAACTCTTTACCTTCAAGTATATAATCCATTATCATAATATTAAATTGATGACATATATCTGTAAATAGAGTTTTATCTATGTCTCCATGTATATTACAATAGTCCTCATATATTTCTTTTAGATTATGAGCCATTACTTTATACCTCCTCTTCTTCTATATCCTCCTCTTTTTGGAATCTTTTTTATTTCTTTTAAAGTGCCTTTAGCCGTTTTAGCTTGCACTTTAGTAGGAGGTATTACAGGGTGACTTTTAGGAATAATTTGTTTATTTATTGGTTTAACCACCTTTTCGTCTTCTAGTACTTCATAAATGTCCTTTAATAGATCGTTTTTAGTTCTTTTTGCTTTTTCAGATCTTGATTCAGTAGTATATTTTTTACCTCTCCAAGTAAAATTTTCATTCTTACCTGATGCTTTATTAGCATTTCTTTGAGCTCTGTAAGCTTGACTAAAAGACATCTTATCATTTACTATAGATTTCTTTTCTTCCTTTTTAACTACTACTGTTTTTTCTTTACCTTTATTTGGATCTTCTTGAGGCCCAATAAAAGGTTTAGTTTTAACAGAAGAACTTTCAGATTCATTTAAAGTTTTTAACTTTTTATTAATTAAAGCTTGTCTAGCTTGTCTATTTTTAGCCTTAAGATCTTTTCTTTCTATTTTATCTTCTTTTTTATCAGCTCTATTTACAGCTCTCCTAGCTTTTCTTTCTTGTTTTCTAAATATTCTAGACGCTTTATTTGTTGCTATTCTATCAGCTCTTCTTTCTGATCTAGTCATTTCTACAATTGGCCCTGCACCATCTTTAAATGGTTTAGCTTTTCTAGTTTCTCTAGAAGATTTTTTTAATGTTCTTATAGCTTCTCTATCAGCTTTTCTATCAGCTCTTCTTTTGTCTCTTCTCTCTTCTCTTTGCTCTTTTCTAAGTTTACGTACTCCTCCTCTTTGAGCTACAAAAGAATTCTGATCAAATGGTTGCTCCATCGGAGGCTCAATAAAACTAGCTGCTGGTCTAGGACTTTGTACTCCCCCCATTTGCTTTTTACGTGTTTTTTGTTTTCCCATAACTCCTCCCATTTTATATTTTTTAGACTTAATAGCAGACTTCATAGATTCTTTTTTATTTCCATCTTTATCCATATCTAAGTAATCAGGCTTTGCTCCTCCTTTTTTATACATTTTATTTTTAACTCCCCCATGTTTCATCATTTTAAAATCAGCTCCAGAAAGTTTACCATCTTTATTTTTATCAAGTTTATGTTGTCCTCCTTTTAAACCTGCTTTTTTGTACATTCTTTTCATTGTCATTATTTCTATTTTTTTAAAATTATTTTTGTGGTGCTGTGCCCCTAACTGTTTTTGGATCTTGCATTCTATCATTTTCTGTATCACTAAATGAGCCAGATAATAATTGTAATTCACCCGCAAGAATTCCTTGATTAATTAAACTTAACATGTCCATTGGAATAGGAAATGCGCTTGAACTATCGTCATAACATCCTCCTCCTTCACATTCATCAAATTTAGCTACGTCTTGAGGATCTTCAAACACCCCCCTAATATTAATAGTCTCTAGACCATCTGCATTATATATATATAAAAAGTGATCTATCATATAAGCTTTCATTTTACCTTTAGTGTATTTATCATAAGGTAGCCATTGTATTGTATTAGAGTTAACCATAGGTATAGTACCTGTTCCTGATATATCTCCTACATATGAAATAGCCTCTTCAAAATTATATCTAATTGTTTTAGGTACTTCTTTAATTGTTCTGTAAACTGCACAAGATGTATTTAAATTACAACACTTAGAAGCATCAACAGATTTTAGTTGAACACATCCTAAATCTTGCTCTACATGTCTACTTACAAAACCATTTTTAGCATAGTCTCTCCTAATAAACATTGCTCGATAATGTTTAATATTAAATTTAATTTGATCTAATGATATATGCTCATCATGATTAGACCTGCCTCCTCTAACAAGATTTAAAAGATTGTATGCTATTTCGTTTAATGTCATAATTATTTTTTTGCTTTCTCAATAGATCTTCCTCCAAAATATGCCCCTATCACTGTAATTAATACTAATTGTAATAAGTCAGTCCATTTTGCTTCTACTACAAAGTTAATAACTCCTGCATCTATAAAGATAAGAAGAACTGTACTGATTACTAAAAAGATTAATACTAAAGGTCTTACATTTTTTGAAAGCCAAGAATCAGATTTCATATCTGCATTCCATCGTGAACTAATTTCTTTTTCCATTTGAACTTCGTAACTAGCTATAAGTTCTTTTATTTTTAATTCAGCTGACATCTTTTCTTCTTTAGATGTATGTAAATTATCTATAACTCCTCCTATTCCTTTTACTAATTCTGTAGCTCCGCTACTAAATATTTGTGTTAATATACTCATAATTTTTATTTTTTAATATGTATTATTAGATCCTGTATTATTTACTCCTTGGTTTAACATTAGAATACTAATACTTATATCTACTGCGCTATCAGACGCACTTAATTTTATATATAAGTCATACTTTTCATGATTATAATTTAAAACCTCTTCATTTAAAAGTAATGTAACTCCAAAAGGTATTTCTAAATTTTTTAATATATAGTATGTTTCCTCTACTGGTACTAATGCATTCCAATTACCACCTTGTCCTACATATGTTCTTTCTCCTTCTTTGTCTATCTCAGTTTTATATAAATATAAATCTACTTTTACAGAATCAGTAGCATGTACATTACATAAACGCATATTAGTTGGTACTACATTTAAAATAGTAGCTGTATCTCCTGTTAGATTTATATAAATATTACTCATTTTATGCTAATGGTATTTTTAATACTATTGTCATTGTTACAAATATTTCATCTGTACTATTACTATCATTACCCATTATAGCGGGCATTAAAGCGTCTCCTGTGGCTACAGCTAAATTAGCGGTATTAGATATTAACTTACAAGGTCCTTTAAAACTATGACCAGTTGTTCCATCTGTTCCTCCAGAAGCTTCTGTTTCAACAGCAGTAGCAACACACCTTAATGTAAAATCATGCGAAGACCCAGTAGCACCATAATCTATACCAGTACTTCCAGATCCATTTGCTGCGTGAAATAAACCAGCTTTAAAAGTTAAATCACTGTCACTATTTCTACCAATAGCGTGAAATCCTACTAAAATACCAGCTTGTGGTAGTATAAGAGAATTTGCAGCATGAAGTCTAGAAAGAGTGTAAGTTGTAGTCCCTGTTGTTGTAGATGTTATACCACTATCATTATTCCAATCTTCTTCGTATATACCTTTAGAAGTATTTGGTAGCATCCACTCTGGATTATCACTACCGTCTCTTGTTGGAGATGCACTAGCACTCCAAGTCATATAAGCATAAGAATATCTAGCATCAACATGAGATTTTAAACCTTCTGGAGTTACAGCTCTTGCTGTATCTGTACCAGTATCAGATTCAGCCGTTGTTGCTAATTCAACAGCTCCTTTTGCGCTATCTGTAGCTGACGCCATATAAGCGCTAGCAATAGCTGTTCCTTGCCAAGCACCAACATCAATAGTACCTAACTCTGTAATATTAGTTTGACTTGCCGTAGCTAAAGTTCCAGTTAATGCTCCAGTTACCGTAACAGCTCCTGCAAAAGTTGCTAGCAAATTACTATCTAAGGTTAGTGATAATTCAGCATTGTTATTACCATCCATTGTGTAAAACTCTAATCTAGTATCATTTACAGTATCAGACCACGCGGCATCAGCATATGCTTGAATACTTGCACCTTCCCTTATAGTGCCACTTCCGTCTTCGGCAGATTGAAAACCAATTTTAGCTAATCTATGATCATTTCCAAGCGCAGCCCCATCATTAGACACTAAGCTTAATTTAGCGCCTTCTGAAGCGCTGCTAGTTACCGTGCTAGTAACTTTACAAGTTCCTGCGGCTGGCTCTAAAAATATTCGTCCATCTGCATTTAATGTTAAATCAGAATCTGTAGTCCCACTACCTACTGTTTCTATTTCTAAATCTCCAGATGAACTAACTTTAAATGTAGCGTACTCAGTCGCGTTATTTGATAATCTTAATTGTTCCCCATTGCATAAAACTGATATACCATTATTAACATCAGCTCCGCTAACTGTTAAATCTATTCCAGTAGCTGTGCTAGTTCCATCTGCAGTTCCAACTACATCTATATCCATACCTTTTGAAGACTGTGTTCCTAAACCTGCCGAGGTAACATCTAGATCAATACCTACATCTCTATGATTATGCGTTCCACTAGTAGGAACTGTTCTATCAAAATCAACGTGTAAAGCTGTTATGTTTTCAGCTCCAGCGTTTCCTTGCGCAGCTGATCTATTTGTATCAATAGTTAAACCTTCAGGGACTTCAAGTGTATCAATATTAGTTTCTACCGCGGCCTCTATAGTTGCTATCGTCGTAGCATCTAAAGCATCAATATTACTCAAAGTTGCTGTGCCAGAGGAATCCGTTAGAATATCTGTTCCATTAATTGATATACCCATGTTTTCCTCCAAATTAATTCCATTATCTTGAATTCTTAATATATGGGTTCCATCAACACTAAAATGAAATCTTCCATCATGTGCTACACCAGATTCTGTTCGGGTGGTAAAATTAACTATTTGAGCTGTTTGAGTAGTAGTTCCTTCGTATAAAATACCAATCTTTAAACGCTCATCATCTGAAGCTCCAATACTTATATTAGGATCAGCGTTGTTAACAGGTTGATAAAACGTTACATCTTTTGAGAAGTCTACTGTACTTCTAAACTTAGCAATTGAATCTACAATATGTTGGCCTATCCATTTCAAATTATATATCTTTACTTTCTATTAATGTGTATGAAAATGAGTTACCATGAATTTCTCTAGCTGCTTGACATATATCTAAAAACTCATGCCAGTCATCATTATCAGCAATCACTTGACATCCAGCTGACCACTTATCTACTTGACTAGATTTTTTACCAGCTCTTCCAGTTGCCCTATGGATGTTAATTCCAAACAAACCTGTATCTGTTTTTGATTCGTCTAAATCATAATTATCGTCACGATTATCATCTCTATAAACAGTTAAAGGTTTCTTTTGTCCTAATGCTAAATATTTACCACTGTGTAATCTAAGTTTATGTGATCCTCTATACTGATCTGGTTTTAGTATTGCAACTCCTTTTCTATTCATTACATTACTTACCCAATGAGTTCCAGGATCTGTAGTACAGTCAAACTCATGGTATTGCCATTCCCCATCTATTTTATATGATATAGTAATTTTATCATCAAAACGATTAGTAACTTTATCTTTGGTTTCAGAATTCCTAATCCCTACAATATTAACATCATAGTCTTTATTAGAATCATCATTAAACCAAACATACCCAAGCTCCTGTACAGCGCGCTGTATTTGTTCTCTAGTATATTTCATAATTTATTTTTTATCCTTTTTTCCAATATGCATACTCTGCACTACAAGTAGCAGTATCCGCTCTAGCTTCTAAACCGTTACCATCGTTTACAGCGAAGAAAGCAAATTCTCCAGGCCCTACTCTAGCGTATTGTACACTACCTGTAGTTTGAAGAACAATAAAGTTAGTTGAATCTAAATTTTTAAAGTAAAAATAGAATACTCCGCTTACC
>TARA_R110002020_G_scaffold33769_1_pt1 | contig 15412 bp, 19 predicted proteins | sample TARA_R110002020 | Tara Oceans TARA_R110002020 (sample SAMEA4396489) | marine metagenome | biome: Westerlies Biome; feature: [MES] marine water layer (ENVO:01000295) within the mesopelagic zone...; material: water (ENVO:00002006), including particulate matter (ENVO:01000060) such... | reverse complement strand
GGTGACATCATAAAGCTTCATGTCAAACTTTTTAAGAAGCTGACCGAGCCATGTAAGATGCTTTTCGTCTATCTTTTGGAGTTCAACGCCCTGTTGGTCCGCAAGCTTTTTGGCATGTACATCACTATGAACAGTGGCTTGTGCTTTGCGCCTAATAAAACGAACTACCCGCGAAGGTAGACCGATATTTTCGATCGCCTCCGCGAGTAGGAACTCATTCCATTTATTGGATTGACGCAGATACATCAACTATAAATAGTTTTTATATCACTTAATGTCAATATCAATGGAATTGGTAGCAGGGGTCTTCGCGGGGAACGAAGACGGACAGAATGCCCTGCTTGTAGTCGGCACGGATGGAGGCGGCGTCCGCGTCAGTCGGCAGCTTCCAAAAACGGCTGAAAGACCTGTAGTAAACACGCTCAGTCTTGTCCGTATTTTGATTGTCATAGGATACGTGAACCTGATTGTTCTCAACTTTTACGTTCATATCCTCTTTGCTAAGACCGGGCGCAACCACATCAATGCGATATTCCTCGTCACTAGTGGAAATATTGGTGCGCACTGAGTAGTCGTCGATGACAGCAGGCGCCTCAAAGTTAAAAAAATCGTCACCGAAAAGAGTGTCGAGCAGGTTGCGCTGTGTGCGCAGTCGGGTAGTTAGGGGGTACATATAAATCTCCTTTAATCTCTAAGCTGTACCGCTTATGAGATCTATATTATAACATTGGAGAGCTAATTGTCAAGTACTTATTTTTGGCTTTGGGGACCAGGGCTGGGAATATCCGTGATGCGCCGATAATCATCTTCCAGGCGTACAACATCCTGAACCTCAGGCGTGCTTACCTCTACAATTCTGACATCTGTTTTTTCAGCACAGAACCGGTGAATCGTGCCCGGAGCTACGTGAAAAGCCTCGCCGGGCTCTAGTGTATGTCTGACCACTTCGCCCCCTTTGTCATATGGACCTGCTTCCAACACTAATGTCCCGTCTAAAACCATAATAGTTTCTTCTTTTACTATATGATACTGACGCGATAGGCGATGACCTTTTTTAATAAAAAGAATTTTACCAACATACCGATTGGCTTGTGCCCATAGTTCTTCATGTCCCCACGGTTTTTGTACAATGTGTGATGTGCGCCTCATCTGTATTATCCTTTCAGCAGAGTTTTGTGGTCTTTGGAGAGTCTCCCTGCCACAGTCCTTACATCCCCTACAACTACATGAGTCTCTGTAGTAGACCCATTATTTGTGGTAATTGCCGTGAATTGGTGCGAAGCATCAAGATCAGTTGGTAAGCGACCCTCTTTCAAAAGCTTCTGATACCCCGATGCCTCTCTAACATTTACCACATAGGTCTCATTAACCCAAACTTCGCCGAGCGAAAACTTCAAATGCGATGTACGCTCCATCCGGGGATTGAAATTTGTTTCATTTATTACTTCTATAAATCGTATCATTGAGTTTTCATCTTATTCAAGGTATATAAGCTTTTATTTTTGATTAACCAATCGTTTCCCTCACAATAAACGCGTATATATCCCCCATGGGGTCTTCCGTTGGTGACAACACCCACTTTTGGACACTCAGTTTCTGCTACCCGCAGGGGAATAGTTAATTGTGCCTCAGTTGAGGAGCCCACCATCTTGCAATCTATCAATTCAACTGCTTGAGGGATATGAACCAAGTCTCCTATTTCATATGTGGATTGCATTAATCCGTTTCGTCCTTCTTGGGGACTTCTTCTGGTGACGAAGGGGGGTGCTGCTGAAGGCGCTTATAATCGTCATACCCTTCGATAATTTCTATTACTTCGCCTAGGCGAGTGTCCATGTTGAGGAGGGCTTTTCGAAACTCCTCCGCCATTTCCAGACTTTTATGAACATTCGGCACCACATCTTTTGGTGCGTCGTCCCCCCCACGCAACTCTTGTTGAAGGTCGTTAAACAGCGTTACCGCTTGCTGAAGGTCATCACCGGACAGCCCTACAAGTTTGGCTGCCTCCGATAAAACATCTTCTTCTTCTACTGTATAAGAAAGTTTTACTCTCATTTTTCTATTATCTCCTTAAAAAATCGTCTGCCAGCCGGTTGTTAAAACAAGCCCCAGTCCGACGGTTACCATAATCCATAAAATTTTAGTATTATTGTTTTTCCATGCTTCTAATTGATCCAGTCGAGAGCCCAAACTACTAAGACGCGCATATAACCCCTTATCGGGATTGTATACAGCTTCCTTTATCTTGGCAATATTCTCGGCTAATTCATCTTGTTTATCTAATAATACCTGCATTTTTGTCATTATTTCAGCCATCATTATTGTTAGCTGGTTTGTTTGTTCTTCGTTCGGCATACCCCCACTCCTCCCAGTAACTCTAACTAGGACTATACCTCCACAATAGCATGGGAAGTTGTTATTAATGTTCCAGCCGCGGAGGCGGCATTCTGTAGTGCAGTCCGCGTCACCTTAACGGGATCAATAATACCAGCATCAAACATGTCAGTTATCAAAAAGTCTCGAAAATTGTAGCCGCAATTTTTAGGCGCTTCTTCAATTTGGGCTTCGATCAAATCTGGTGAGAGACCGCAATTGCTTGCCATCTGGCGAAGGGGGGAGCTAAGAGCAGCACGGACAATCTCCACTCCAAATTCCTGATCTCCATTCTCTACAGAGACCTCATCTAACACAGAGCGCGCGTGGACCAGGGCGACGCCACCTCCCGGCACGATACCTTCGTGTTGGGCTGACTTAACTGCCTCTAGAGCGTCCTCAATACGGTGCTTCTTTTCAATCATTTCTACCTCGGTGGGGGCACCCACTTTAATAACAGCTACCCCGGAGGCCAATTTCGTAATTCTTTCTTGAATTTTATCACATTCCTGTAAGTCATCGGTGCTTTTAAGTTCCACTTTGAGAGCTTCAACGATCTTATCTATTGTCCCGGCGGAACCTTTGCCTCCTATAACAGTAGTTGTCATTTTTGTAATATCAACAGACCGACACTGCCCAAAATTTTGCAGCTTAATGTCTTTAAGGCGCGCGGAGGAATCACGTGATATAAACTCAGCTCCTGTGGAGGTTGCCAAGTCGGCAAGAATGTTGCGTCGGCGCTCACCATAAAAAGGTGCCTTCACCGCAGCAATCTTCATCGTTCCCCGCACTGTATTCATGATTAAAGCTGCTAAAGCTTGTCCCTCAATCTCTTCCGCGACGATTACCAGAGGGCGTCCATCCCGGGATACAATCTCTAGCGCCGGGAGAATTTGGTCCACATTTTCTATTCTATTATCTGTGACCAGTACCAGAGGGGAGTCATAGTGTACAGCGCCTCGTCGTTCATCTGTAATAAAAGCAGATGCTGCGTAGCCGGCTTCCAAGCGAAATCCTTCAATCACATCCAAGGTAGTGTCCACTGTGCGAGACTCTTCAATTGTAATAGACCCGTCTTTGCCCGCTTTGTCAACAGCCGTAGCAACCAGCATGCCGATAGTTCTATCGTTATTGGCGGAGATAGCAGCAATATTTTCAACGTGCTCTAGGGTCTCAACATGACGAGCTTGTCCGTTTAAACAATCAACCACTTTCTCTACGGCAGCATCGATGCCCCGCTTAAGTTCTACGGGGGACGCCCCAGCGGTAACGTAGCGCTGGGCGCCCATCAAAATCTCGCGCGCTAAGACAGTAGCGGTCGTCGTACCATCGCCGGCGACAATATTGGTTTGAGCTGTCGCCTGTTTAATAATCTGGACTGCGGCGTTTTCAAATTCGTCGTCTACATAAACGAACTCGCTAACCGTCACTCCGTCCTTAGTAATAAAAGGATCTTTTCCTTTTTGATGTAATATTACATTGCGTCCCTTGGGTCCCAAGGTTGCCGCAACGGTGTCGGCAAGGAGATTTACACCCCTTAATACTTTAGCATTCAGCGCCGCACGAGACTCAAATTTACACTTGGGCACACGTCACCTCTCTTTCAATTATGTTTATTATAGCACACAAGTCCAAAATGTCAAACTCTTTTTATTCTTCGTGACTCATGCCGGGTAAGGGTAGCTGGCGTTCATCGGCAGTTACAATTTTGATGGCTTTATCTGTGGCTTGGCGAAGTTCTTTGGCTTCTCTGATAGCAGCCTCGCCGAAGGACCTACGATTGCCTTCCCCTTTTTCACCAGCACCTAGAAAAAACTGATCAACATTGTCTGTGAACTCTTGAAGGTTTCGATAGACAGGGTCTATAGTAGTGAGAAGCATTTGGGCATAGTTTTTCCACACCTCTTTAAGCGCTTTTTCTCCTAGGGGAATGGTGCCCAAGTCTACATACACATCGCCTAGGCTAGCAATCTGACCCTTAGAAAAAGAAAACTGTTCTGGTTTTTGCGCGTAACCGCGGGTCTGCTTAAGCGCGTCGATGGTGGCGTCCTTACTCCCGGTTGCGATAGCTGCCTGGACTGCTTCGTATTGATCGATGGATCCAAAAAGCTTTTGCATTACTGCGCCCTGCAAATTAATCGGCTGTATCCGTAGCATAAAAGGACCTAGCGCAGCTAACTCTTCTTTGGGGAGACTTAAAAGTTCGTCCCGTCCCTGACGACCTCCTGGTTTGGGGTCGTTTTTGTGAATACTTTTATTGTTCCATTTCTTTGTTGTTGCGACGGCGTTCACACGTGCTTCTTCAACTTTCATCATTTCCAATGCGGCGGACAAATCAGCAACTGTTTCAAAAGGTCCGACTTTCTCTTCTTTGTAGTGCTTTTTAAAGGGATCGGCAAAAATTTGTAAAAAGGTAGGTAAGGTAATAACAAACTCACTAAAGTGTAAGTTTCCATCCTTGGTCCTGCGCGCATCTAAATATACAATCTCCCCGGGCTCGTCCTTCTCAAAGTGTCCTATCATATTTTTCCAGGAACCCTTAACAGCAGTCGTCGGTCCCAAGAGCTTTAAGGAATAGTGGCGTCCGCCCAGAATAACATCTGTAATGGGTTTGCCTGTCTGTTCGTCGTCGTCGCCCACGTCCACAATCTGAACCGACTGACCTCCGAAAAGACCGGCGAGAAAGCCTTCAAAAATGAAACCAGCTGCGGACTCAGTGAACTCTCTTTCATCGCCAGCGAGGGTACTCAAGATTTCAATCATAATAAGCGTGGATAAGATAACGCCCACCCCCGCATCCTTGACGGAACCATCCAAGATATTTCTCAGCCCGTCTAGTTTAGCCGCGATCGAATCGCCGGCGATGTTTTTCATATAGCGTTCAATGCGTACGCGGTCATCGTTGTCGGGCTTTCCCCAGTCCTCCGTAAATTTAAGAGTAGGCAATTTAATATCAATAGCCTTCCCCTCTGCGTCTTTAGCGGGCATCGACATTTCAGTTAAAAACTTCATGACTTCAGACAGAATCCCTTGGCGGTCTTCTCGATCGTGAAAGCGCTCGTACAGTTTGGTTGTGTCCATGGTTTATCCTCGGGTCCAGTACTAATTAGATGATTTGATCAACAATGCCCATTTCTAATGCGTCCTCGGCTGAGAAAAACTCATCTGTGTTCCGAGAAATTATATCATAGATATCGTCGGGTGAAAGATTGCTATGTTCAGACAAGATTTCAATCATCATTTCTTCAACCTTCTTAAGTTCATCAAAGTTGGAACGAATGTTTGGATGAGACCCGCTAGCATTCGTAGCACAGTAGTGCAGCATCACGCGGGTGTGGCGACCGATATAACGTTTTCCTTTTGTGCCTGCGGCCAATAAAGGAACAGCTGCTGAGTATATCTTGCCGTATCCGAAGGTCGCAATATCCCTGTTCTTCTTGATCAATTGCATCAGGTCATAAATAGAAAACATGTCGTTGACTGATCCTCCGGAGGACGAAATAAAGAACTCAATATCTTCCACTCCTTCGAAGACCTCTGGGTCGGTATGAAGAATTTTCCCTCCGTTTAAAGTTAGCAGAGCCAACGTTATTTGTTGGGCTCCTTCTTCTGTGATCTCCCCTACTAGTCCCAATAGGGGTGGGTCTTCCCCGTCAAGTCCTTGACAAATTGGATCTATATGTGAGGGACACTCCTCGGAGGGTTCTTCTTCTTTTTCTTCTTCTGCGCCGTAAATCATTTTGATTCCTTTCGTGGTGGCTGGGCTTTATTCGCCTTTAAAAGTGTTGTTCATAAATCTCATGGCTTCGTTCCAGTTCTTAAACCGAAGCATGCTCTTGAAATGCGGAGGGGCTCTTCTTACTAGACCTAGTACAACGGAGTCCTTCCAGTTTGTGAGTGTTCTTTCGTCTACCTCTTCAAACTTACGAATCTGTTCGTGAGTGAAGTCTGCTTGTTGCATATGCTTTCTCTTCACTTCACTTAAAAACGCAAGGTCTTCTACTATCTTGGCGCACATAAGCAACAGGTATCCCACCGTTGACTCAACGATACGCCAAGTATGTATCACTTCAAAAAATCTAGCCAAGAAAATGCTGGCGAAGAGCCCACAGGCAAAACCCATAACCACAAATATCATCAGTTCCTGGGTTGTTACTTCATACATAATCTATCCAAACTAAAAAGGCTGTGGGGTTACCCACAGCCTCTAGTATATGTTAGGGGTGCTTGAAAGTCAAGCGTTATTTTTATTTCTTTGTGAGGGCACTCTTTAGAATTCGTGCAGCCACACGCTTGGTGATAGCTTCAACGAGTTCGTCGTTGGCTTCGGTGGATTCAGCAAAATCCGTCTTCTTTCTCTTGGTCTTGGTCTTGGGGTCCCATTCGCGAGGCTCGTCGCCTTTGTTGCCGCCCCACTTCTTCTCGGACTCGGGCTCGTCGCTGCTCTTCTCTTTCGGCTTGTCGGTCTCGCCGGTCTTATAATGACCGCCAACATCGCCTGCGCGTTTGCCGACTTTACCCTTCTTCTCGCGGCGCTTGTATTCGTGTTCGCCGCCCTTCCACTTGCTGCCTTCTTCTTCTTGGAGTTCCATGTTCATCTCCGTGTCGTCCTCCATGGACTCTGCGTCGTCGAGGTCGACGTCCATTTCGACTTCTTCTTCGTCGCCCATGTCGTCGGTGTCAATCTCAACCTCGTCGCCCATGACCTCTTCAAGGGCACTTTCCAGCGCAGCCAGGAAGTCATCGACCGAAACCTGGCGACCTTCGGCGCCCTCCTCGGCATCCATCTTCTCCATGTCAACTGCGGCTTCTGCATCTTCTTCAGGGGATCCCCCTGCAAGGTCGTCCTCGGCGTCCAGGGCTAGTTCACCCTCGGGTGCCTCTTCTTTTAAACGATAGTTGCCGCCGCTATGACCGCGTCCTCGTTCGCCTTCCATGGCATCGTTGGGCGGTCGTGGGGTGCGGACCTCTCCTAGGTCCCCATCGGTGTGCCCCTTCAGCCCTTCTACAAAGCCTGGGGTGAGGGGTTCGAGGCGCGCCAGCTTCATGAACTGCCGGACTTGCGCCTCATTCAATAAATTTTTATTAGACATCGTCGATCATCTCCTAACATATATACATCGCGAATATGCTACTTTTAAATAGTGTTTTCTTTAAGGAATGTCTTTTTTAATTTCTGTAAGGTGGCATCAATAATCTGTTTTGCGCGGACCGTACTGATATGGTGGCGCTTACCTACTTCCTCCAACGTCATCGCACCATGCTTTTTAATTGCTATGACTGTGCAGTTCAGGTCCTCTTCGTAATCCAAGTGCATTCGACATTCCGTCTGCTCACAAGGGCTTGCGCTTAAATAGCATTTCTTTACACATTCTCTCATAATTCTGGTAATTCCTCTTCTAGTATATCAAATATGTTTTGGACTTCTTCTTCGCTTAATGCCAATTCCTCCATTAGTTTTGTCCCCCGCTTCCGCAGCTTACGAGACTTAGTGGTTCGTGCCTGTGACTGTATGTTCTGCTTGACCTTGCAGTCATCCAAAAACTCCATAAAGAGGGGGTCTTGTCCTAAATAGGACTCCACACACAGTCTAAAAAATTCTGTTTGAGTTTTAATCTGATCATAATAGAGTCGTACCTTAAGGTTCTCATGAAGTTTGGAACTCAAAAAAAATGTAAGCTTGGAGAGGGGCGCTGGGTCGGGCTCAGTCATCGTAAAATATGTGTTGAGCTTTCTACCTGTCCGCTGCTCGTTTGCCGCATAAACTGGGCTTTAGCTTGTAGTTCTTGAATGGTGCGGGCGCCCGAGTAGGAGAGCCCGCTGCGGATCCCTCTTTCTAACTCAGCTAGTACGTCGCGCACGGGTCCTTTGCAGGGAATGGTGGTGGAAATGCCTTCCAGGGAAGACGTCTTTCCGCGCCAGTCAATCTGCGCATCAGCGCTAGCCATTCCCCGATATGATTTAAACTCCCCCTTTCGGGTGGTGATTATATCTCCAGGAGCTTCATCAGTACCCGCCAGCAAAGAACCAAGCATAACGAAGTCAGCCCCAGCTGCCAAAGCCTTGACAACATCCCCCGAGTTTCGGATTCCGCCGTCAGCAATGATGGGAATGTTCCGGTCTGATCTCGCGCAATCAATAATTGTTTGAAGTCCCGGGACACCATGCCCAGTCTGAGTCCTAGTTGAACAAATAGAACCGCCACCAATATTGCAACGCACACTATCGGCTCCCCAATCGACCAAGTCATTGTAGCCCTCCAGGGTTGCAATATTTCCTGCCATGAGGTGTACCAAGTGTCTGTGCTCCTGGCGTAGCTCGTGAAGAGCTTCCTTCATTAAGACATGATGACCATGAGCTACATCGATACATAAAATAGTGGCGCCCGCCTCCACCAGGGCGTACGCTCTTTCTAAATAGTCTCCCGAAGTGCCAACTGCTGCGCCCACAGACGAGCCGCCCTGAGTGACACTCGATACCAAGGCAGCCTGTTCTTCAATTGAATTATATCGATGAAGAATGGCTATGCCCCCATGTTCTCTCATGGCTTGTGCCATGTGAAAGCCTGAAACAGTGTCCATCGGACTAGCCACAATGGGTATGTCCAACCAAAGTTCTCCGTCAAGAGCCGACCCTAAAGATACTTCACTACGACTTCGAATGTCGGAATACTGAGGCATCAATAGCACATCATCATATGTAAGACCTTCTTTAAAATTCATTTTAACTTCTCCAGAGCGTCCTCAAGTTGCCGCCAGCAACCAGGGCACGTCAATCTAATCCGACTTTCATTAATCGTAACGTTCCAACTTTTAACTGTGTCGTGACTCCGCACAAAGGGTGTCTCACATGCACAACATTCCGTGGGATGACTAAGCATCATGGCGGTGCGTTGAGCCAAACGATCCTGCGCCTTCTTGCGATCGCGTTTCCGTTTAGAAGTGTTCACTTTACGTAGCTTCTTCACTTCCCGGTTGAGCCCAGCGCGCCTGCCCCACGATTTGAAAGCGTGATGGGATACCACTCATAAATGTCCGCAGTTTCGCTAGCGACAAAGCGAGCATGCACCACAGGCACCACTACCGCTTGAGCTATCTTGTCTCCGGGCTCTAAGATCTGGTCGATCGTTCCAACATTATGGAGGTTTACGAAAACCTCTCCTTCATAGCCGCTGTCGACTACATGTGCTCCCACCAAAAGATGTTTTTGAGCTGCCATGCTGGATCTGTTCTTGATCTCTAGCATGTAGCCGTGGGGGATAGCAAACTTACATCCCGTGGGGAGCAACTTACTTTCGCCCGGGGAGATCCGAATGCCCCGAAGCGACGAGTCGTCCGGACTCCATTTTAAATCTAGTCCTGCGTCGCTTGGGTTGGAGCGCTCGGGGGGATACACATTTTCGTGAATCATGTAGTATTGTAATATCATTTTCCTTGTCCTCTATACTTTTTTTTATAGCACCTGTTTCCTCCATTGGGTCCCGGATGTCCGGTCTTAGTAAACTTACTATTCCCAATAGAGGTTTTCTTTTTACGCGTCTGGTGCTTGCGCTCGGTGTTTTTTGCCATTTTAAATTTTTTATCCTAACAGTCTTAAGTTGTGCCTAATGGATCTAGTAGAAAATCCCCAAGCTGGATCGAAATCCAATCGTGCCATGTACGGACGATTCAAATGAATCCTATCCTTACCTTCTACTATACCCCAACATCTAAATTTTGTCAACACTGAATTTGAATCAATTACTGCCACAATCCAATAGGGATTTCCGTTCTTAGTCTTCTTGCGAATTATTTCACGGGGGATAAACCATACTAATCCCAACTCGGGATCATAATCCGATACAGGAGGGACAAAATAGCTCTTCAGCTTCTGGCGTACATCATCGGTCATGACCAAGTGCATGGGGAAGATACCAGTGAGGGTGGTGAGATTATCAATCTCTTCTTCATTTGTAAAGTCTCCCTCATCCCGGTAGGTTTCGATGTTCTCTAAAAACTTCTTCTTGCTATACACGCGATCAACAGCGACGGCAGACCAGAAGTGCTTGCGCCCATTAAAGCGCTCATCCATTAGGTTGTTAAGCGCTCCCGACCGAACGAGCACGTCGAGTGCTTTCTTGTTCAGCTTGCTGTACACGATGTCATCATGGAAGAGGAACTCTTCGATATCATTGAAAGGTCGGTTGGCAACAATTTGTTCAATGGCTGCGTCTCCCAATCCCTTCAGTCCTGCTAGGGGCTGCACCAGCTTCTTGTCATCATTGGGGTCGATCTCCCATACGAACGAGGACGTATTAATATCCGCTTCAACAATCTCAAAGCCGTTCGACTTCGCGATGTTAATAGCGCGTTCCTTGCGCTTCTCTGGTTCCTTGTCGAGGAACGATGCCATCCACTCCACGGGGTAGTAGTTGTAAAGCCATGCGCATTGGAAGGATATCGCCGAGTAGGAGACTGCATGCGACTTGTTAAAGCCGTAGCCCGAGAAGTACTCAAAGCGCTCCCACATATCCTCTGCTTCGCCATGGCTAATGCCCTTCTCAACACACCCGTCAATGAATTTGGTGCGGAGTGCTTTCTTAACTCTGGCTTCTTTCCCGGTTCCTTTCTTGGTAAGAACCTTACGAAGGATATTCCCCTCATCGAGAGAGATGTTCTTCCCCAGCTTGTGCGCGAGCAGTGCGATCTGCTCTTGGAAAATTAGGAACCCATACGTTTCCTTCGTCACATATTTAACGTGCTCGTTAATATAATCAATGTCACCGGGGTTTGTCTTTGCTTGAATATACTGCTCATGAACATTAGCTGATAGGGGTCCTGGGCGATAGATGGATGTGATAGCAGCCAGATCAATCAACGACTTCGGCTTTGCGTTTGCACAGAATTCCTGCGCTCGCTGCTCTGTAAACTGAAAAATACCCGCGAAGTTTCCCTTCCGGAAGACATTCTTATATACGGCTGGATCTTTAAAGTCGAGTGTGTCTGGGTGGAGATACTCATTATAGAACTCCTTTACATCCTCGAACGTCGGATCCAGATTATTATAATGGCGCTTCAAGATGTGTCGAATTGCGCCCTCAATCATGCGAAGCGTGGAGAGTCCCAACAAATCAAACTTAATAAAGCCGAGTGGTTCTAGGTGACGAACGTTCTGTCCCTCAGCCCAAGGTGCCTGTCGCACGCCGCCCGAACTAATGATTGGCATATGCTCGTTCAAGTCGTCGGCAATCAACACGCCGCCAGCGTGACGGGAACAAGAACGAACTTGCCCCACCAACGCCTCAACGTGTGTCTTGATGTGGGGATGCTTTATTAGGTAGCCGCGCAAGGAGGGAGAGAGGTCCATAACTTCTTCCCAAGTCGGAGCGTACACTCCAGCCTTGATTCCATGCTTCATCTTTGCAGCAGGGGTTGCCTCGGCAATCATCGTGGAGGTTACCTTATTCACTTCCCCGAACTCCACACCATAGAACTTTGAAATATCCTTGATAAGAGACTTCAACTGAAGTGTGTTCCAGTTAGAAATTGGAATGACCGAGTTCTTCCCCCAGTCCTCCATCAGCATCTCCTTGAGTTCCATCGGCTCCGCGACATCATAATCAATGTCGGGGTAGTCCGTCGCATCCTTGCGCAGAAACCTCTCGAAGAGAAGCCCATACTTGATGGGGTCGATCTGTGTGATACCCAGAACGTATGCAGTCAGCGAACCAGCAGCAGAGCCTCGTCCTGGACCAGTCAGCTGGACTTCATTAGCCTTGTCAGCGATTGCCTTCATAGTCAGGAAGTACTTACTGAATCCTCGGTCCTCGATAACATCAAGTTCCTGCTGCAGTCGAGTAGTATATTCCTCGTTCTCATGGAGTCCACGCTCTCGCAGTCCCTCCAAGGCATAGTTCACTAGCGCCTCTGCATCTGTGAATCCTGCGGGGACTACAAAGTCAGGTAGCCTTACCTTGGTGTCCGGGACAAAAGTCTCAATCCGATTGAATGCGATGTTATGTGTTTCCGTAATTGAATTCAGTACCAAGTCATCGTCGTATTCCATTCCTAGGTTCTTAGAGTACTGCTTATAGGACTCCCAGATCTCGTTACCATTCTTAGGATAGAGTTCATAGCCGATCTCTTCCACGCCGGGGGGCAGCTCTGTGTTGTCTTCCGCCCACGCCGGGGTTCCCTTACCTAGCCAGCCGAGGCGCTTATAAAGCTCCCGATCCTTCCAGGCTTCGCGGTTGGGGTAGTGACTGTCCGCTGTTGAAATTAGTGTAACATCAAACTCTTTGCACACCTCAATGATGTACTGGTTTAGTTCGTGCTGTTCTGGAATGTTATTCCATTGGAGTTCGCCGTACCAGCGATCCCCGAAGACCTCCACGAAGTTCCGGGTCGTTTCCCTCATCGCGGCGCGGACAGCCTCAGGTCCTTCGTCGCGGTTCTCCCAGTAGTTCCCGGCATAGGGTCCTCCCAAGCAGGCGGACGCAGCTATCACACCCTCAGAGTGCTCTGCGAGCATCTTATAATCTACGCGTGGGTAGCGATAGAAGTTCTCCTCTCTGTAAGAAGCTGAGATCAGCTTGAACAAGTTGTTGAGTCCAGTCTGGTTCTGTGCCAGAAGGACGAGGTGTCGTCGTCGATTGATGACAGACTTGATAGCCTTCTTGGAAGCGTCTTCGTCCTCGACGGTTGCCCCGGAGGTATCGCCCTGCTTCGCAAGTGATTTCGCGAGCTTCTTGTCTTCCTTGATGCGCTCATAGTCATCGCGCCACTCATCGATAGAGGGCAGGAAGTATGCTTCGACACCAAAGATAGGCTTGAAGTCCTTTCCTTCGGACTTCATCTTTTGCCAGTGTAAAAACTGGTGTGAGAACCCATTCATGTTCCCGTGGTCTGTGAGAGCTAAGGCTTCGCCCCCGTTTTCATAACAAAAATCCATATGCTCACCGGGATATCCGATGGCATCAAAAATAGAGCCCGCTACGCTGTGCGCATGCAGACCAACAAAAGGAATCTTTTTCTCGTTCACTTGTTTCTCCCTCTATACATAGTGCTAGTGCTCGGACGCTTGGTTCTTTCCCCAAGTTCCGATGATATAAATTTACCATAACCTGACCACGTTGTCAAGTCATAAAAGCTTTTCATTTCTTGTACGGTTCCAGCAGGACCGTCGCCGAAGACATCAGCAAGCCCATAGCCCAAAGATATGCGACGCTCTTCTTTTGGCAGCAGCTCCGATGGCATCTCACCCAATGGGGGTGCCTTGTAGTAAGCTGCGTTTGTGGTGATAACATGTTTTGCTCGGCGCCATTCCGCTGGGTCTATCACAAAACTTAGGGGCAAGCCGTCTTTAACAGTTTTTCCATTATGTGCGAAATAAAAGGGGGCGTTCTTGCGTAGTAAAGAGCGGTGCTGTAATACTTCTTTGGGGTCCATCATCCCCATGGGGAAGGATACATAGTATTGATCGGCAGTCGCCCACCTAGAAAATTTGGTATGGATCCAATAGGCAACGTTGGCACCATATATTACAGACCAAGCATAATTGTCTACCTTGTCGCGGTGCTTCGGATGGATAGGCACATAATATATTGGAACTTCTATGTGTTTGGTTTGTCCAAACTTAACAAAGGTTCCGCGTTGGATGCTATCGATGTCTGTAGTCATCTCGCCTAGTCGGTAGCGCAAGAGCGGAGCAATATCATCGTTAGCTACAATCCAAATAGAAGTGCATCCCGCATGTAAGCATTCATACACCGCTGCTTCTAAAGCCGTATAGTTTGGTGCCACCGGAACCAAAGATGCATCCCACTCCATCCCAAATTCGGTATGCATACCTGCCACAGGAATAATGGCAGGCATATTTAGTTTACTCATGCAGTACTATTCTCTTGTCTAGTATATCAACGGGCTTGAAGTGAAAAGTATTTTTAACAGCGTGCCGAAAAGAGTGCGCAATCTTAAGGCTTCTTCCGTCGGGTTGCTTAATCGCATGCTCTTTCAGTTTGCGTTCCAAAAAGAGGCGCACTATCGTCTCCGAGCAATCAAAACTCTTGATATCCTTCTGGCTAATGATACTAGTAGTAATAATATCCTTGAAATCTCCCGAAGTATTTCTATCTATACGGTTGGAGGTAACAAATTCAATTAGTTTAACAAAAGTATCACCGGGGTCGAGCGTAATATCTCTCCCTAGGCGAGAACCGGCAGTAATATCAAACATGTCGTGCACCAGATAGTCCTTAACTATCTCGTCCACTCCAAAATTTCCACAGTTATCTAAATCAAAGAGGTGTAGCTTTTTAAAATTAATTAAGACTCTAGTGTTTCCTTGAGTAACAACTTTTAGTTTGTTATTTTCTAAAGTGACACGGGAGACGTCAAAAGGAATTGGGAGGAGTGCTCTCATCCCCAGATCAAAGACCCCGGCGTACCACTTCTCTTTAACATCTTGGTGTCCTACGAAATGGTGGAAGGGGCGCTGTTCGCTATTCACAACAAGAGGATAGCTGTGGTCTCGCGCAAACGAAACCGCCTCCTCTCGCCACCCAAGGACTACGTTGTCGATGGTGTATTCAAGAGGAGGCAACTTCATCATAGTGCCAGTATAGCACCGATGATGGACTAGGTCAAGGGATTGATTTAATTAATCTCGAAGTTAATGTCGTTCTTGCGCCCTACAGCAATCAGCATCTCTATTGCTTCGGGGTTGCCTTTATGGAGAAAAACGGGTAAGTCATCAGAAGAACCGTCGGCGCGCAAGGCTCTTTTAGATGTGAAGCCGGCGTCGAACCGTCGGCGCAAGAGCCCGTGGTTCAACTCGCCGATAAAATTCTCAATGGACCAATAACTCTCCGAACCGGCGACATTGTGGCCGGCGGGAGGCGCTATAAGACTCCGAACTACCTCCGGGTCATCAAAGCTAATCGCCTCGCCATCATCGGTTCCAGTAATTGTGACTTCTTTTAAAAACCTCTTCCAGTTTTCCATTATTAATTTCATCTCTTATAAATAGTCTAACTATCCGATAAAATACCGATTACGTGGTT
>TARA_R110002020_G_scaffold133304_3_pt1 | contig 15428 bp, 18 predicted proteins | sample TARA_R110002020 | Tara Oceans TARA_R110002020 (sample SAMEA4396489) | marine metagenome | biome: Westerlies Biome; feature: [MES] marine water layer (ENVO:01000295) within the mesopelagic zone...; material: water (ENVO:00002006), including particulate matter (ENVO:01000060) such... | reverse complement strand
GATACAGAAACACAGGCTCAATTTAATTTTAATCCAGACACTACAAACGAGGGACTTGCATTATTAGAAAGCGCGGATAAACTTATCGGTCATAACATCATCGGGTTTGATATACCTGTAATCAAAAAGCTATGTGACATAGACCTATCAAACAAAAAACTAATTGATACACTCGTACTATCTCGATTGTTTAATCCAGTGCGTGGGGCGCATAGCTTAGAGGCATGGGGATACAAACTAGAGTGTCATAAAATAGAGTTTAATGAGTACGATAAATATTCTGAAGACATGTTAAAGTATTGCGCTCAGGATGTACTATTAAATTATAAAGTTTATGAAGCGCTAAAGCGAGAGAGTAAAGGGTTCACTTCAGAAAGCGTTAACTTAGAAACAGATACTTACAAAATAGTAACTGACCAAAGACAACATGGCTTTATGTTGGATGCTGAACTAGCAGAGAAACTGTTAAAACAATTTGATGCTGAGCTTACGTCCACCGAAAATGAAGTACACAAAACCTTTAAACCAAAAACAGTCAAGCGAGTTATCTACCCCCAGTATACAAAGTTTGGGTCGTCGAATAAGACCAGTGGTAAACTTAAAAAGATGGGGTGTGATACTGAAGGTAAACAAACCCGACTTACCGCAGAAGAGTACGATATATTTTCAAAGAAACTATCGGCTACAGTAGTTAGAGTATCCGAGGAAGAATTTAAACTTGGGTCGCGTCAACAGATTGGAGAATATCTTCAGGAGTTTGGATGGAAGCCAAAGCATTTTACACCGACGGGCCAACCAAAGGTAGACGAGAAAGTTTTAAGTACTGTTAAGAACATACCCGAAGCTGCACTAATTGCTAAGTATCTGATGCTACAAAAACGTATAGCACAGGTATCCTCTTGGTTTAAATTTTTAAATGTTAATCGGGTGCATGGTTCAGTCATATCCAACGGTACAATTACAGGTAGAATGTCTCATCGCGACCCCAACATGGCACAGATACCGAGCCTATCTTCTCCTTACGGAAAAGAATGTCGAGCCTGTTGGACTGTACCTCAAGACTATAAACTTGTGGGTATAGATGCTAGTGGATTGGAGTTGCGTATGCTTGCACATTACTTAAATGATGAGGAGTTCACGAATGACATTATCCACGGAGACATACACACATCTAATCAAAAAAGGGCGGGACTTAAATCACGAAATCAGGCTAAGACTTTCATCTATGCCTTCCTATACGGTGCTGGAGATGCAAAGATTGGAGCAATCGTTGGAGGAAGCAAAGGAGAAGGTCGAAGAATTAAACAATCTTTTCTCTCTAATTTCGGAACACTTAAGACTTTTAGAAATAGAATTACGAGAGAAGCAGAACAAAACGGGTTTGTCAAAGGGCTAGATGGACGTAAGATATTTATTCGTAGTTCTCACGCCGCACTTAATTCTTTGTTGCAGGGTGCAGGAGCTATCGTAATGAAACGTGCCCTGATAATTCTCAATGAATTAATTAAAGAAAATAATCTTGACGCAACTTGTGTAGCCAATGTACATGACGAGTGGCAAGTAGAAGTTATCGAAGAACAAGCAGAACAATTAGGTCAGCTAGGGGTTGACGCGATACGTGCTGCTGGTGTATACTATAACCTTAACTGTCCGTTGGGCGGTGAATATAAAGTAGGAGATAACTGGAGTGAAACACACTGAACAATTACCACTTTTTTACGAGGACGATCATTACGACTTAGGCGGAAAGAATCATAAGTTATGTAGTAAGTGCGATAAAAAATTACCGCTATCTTCATTTAGTAGGCATAGTGGAGGAAACTATCTTAGGCCAGAATGTAAAAAGTGTAACAACGAACTAGGAAAAATAAGGGTTAGACTAAAAGAACAACATGGAATGCCCAAAGAAAATTATATATGTCCAATATGTTTAGGTGATGAAGAAGCTGTAAACGGCAGGGGAAATACAAAAAATGGTTCGTGGGTTTTAGATCACTGTCACGAAACAGAAAAATTTAGAGGCTGGCTTTGTCATAAATGCAATAGGTCTTTAGGCGGCTTTGATGACAATTTAGAAATGATGTTAAGAGCCATTAAATATTTAAAAGGTTAGAAACTTTTATGAATAACAATACAAAAAAGAATCTATCAACGTTGGTTGAAGATATATATCAAACAATAACCAATATTACAGACGGTAATAAGCAAGTACCTGATGAACTTTTAGAGGAGCTTGGAAGTAAAATTGCAAGCACAATTAAAACTTGGTCAACTCCGCAGCATCATAATAAATTTAAATTAAGAATGTCCAACATTGGTAGACCTGCGAGACAGTTATATTACAGCCAACAAAATACAAAAGATATTCGACATGAACCGTCAACGCAACTTAAGTTTTTGTATGGTCACATTATGGAAGACCTTCTAATCTTTTTAGTAAAGCTATCGGGACATCAAGTTACTGACGAGCAGAAAGAAGTTACGGTTGATAAAGTTTTAGGTCACATGGATTGTAAGATTGATGGAGAAGTGATTGATATAAAAACTGCATCGGGCTTTGGATTCAAGAAGTTCAAAAACAAAACACTAGCAGAGGACGATCCGTTCGGCTATGTAAGCCAACTTGCAGGTTACGAACGTGCGGAAGGTACAGAAAACGGTGGGTTTCTTGCAATGAATAAAGAGTCTGGTGAGCTTGCGTTGTACCAACCAGAAGATTTAGATAAGCCAAATGTAGATAGTTTAATTAATGGTATTGAAAAGGCTTTAACAAGAGATGCACCACCTAAAAAATGTTACAACCCTGTAGCGGTAGGTTCAAAAGGAAATAAAAAACTTCCAATGGGTTGTGTATATTGTAATCATAAATTTATATGCAACAAAGATACTAATGACGGTGAGGGGCTTAGAGTATTTAAGTACGCAAGGGGTCCAGAATACTTAACAACAGTAGTATCCGTACCTAAAGTAGAGGAAATTACTCATGCGAAAACACACCATTAAAAAAATAAATAAAAAGGTTGACGAGTTACTTTTTGAATGGGTTAAAAAACTACTCCCCGAAGAGGAACAAGATAAGGTAAATAAAAAAAACATACGAGCACTACTGCCCAAGGAGGAATACTTGCAGGTTCAAAGGACTTTTTATTTATCCATGTACACTAAGCGATGGGCTAAACAAAATATTAAAAAACTATTGAAGATGGGTCGCTCTTTGAATAGTATAACAATCGGAGATTTAGAATGGTTAACGAAGACGCAACTAAAGACAGACCGATTGAACATATTATAATTGCTTTAGCTGCAATGATACAGCTACGAGAAAGTAAAATGGATTTAGAAGAATTAATTTTCTTAAAAGAAGCAGTGGAAAAGGAGCTAGAAAACTATGAAAGGATTTTACATTGAAACGAAAGCCCAGAGCTAAACGCATTCGACATGAAAAAATAAACGGTTATGATAGTATTTGGGAATACATATTGCATGACACTCTTTTAAAAGATTGGGAACACCATGCAGATAAAATAGAATACACAATAGAACATACTTATGAACCAGATTTTGTAAGGACTTTACAAAACAAGTTAATTCTATTAGAATCCAAAGGAAGATTTTGGGACCACGCAGAGTATTCTAAATATATTTGGATTAAAAAGAGGCTCCCTGAAAATACAGAATTAGTTTTTCTGTTTGCTAATCCATCAGCACCTATGCCCAACTCTAAGACACGCAAGGACGGTACGAAAAGAACACATGGAGAGTGGGCCACGGCTAATGAGTTTAGATGGTACACAGAAGAAACCCTTCCTGATTCTTGGATAGACCTAAGCACTAGAGAATCAAATGAATTTAATGAGCGCCAACAAGAACTAGAAGAATTGGAGGATAAGTATGCCGAATGATTTTATAAATGACTCTTACGAAGATGAGGCCCCTTTGTATCGCATGAGAGAAGATTTAGTAAATGGGCCACTGCATTATAACAGTGGAGGTATAGAGTGCATAGAGGCTATGGAAGCTATGCTAAGTAAAGAAGAATTTATAGGCTACCTCCGGGGTAATTCTTTTAAGTATAGATGGAGGTTTGTACTCAAGGACGGCACACAAGACTTAAAAAAAGCTAGGTGGTATGAAGATCGACTATTAAAAGTCTATGAAAATAATTTAAATTTAAAGGAGGTTGAAAGTGACAACGGACAGGAAGGAGGCGCGGACTGCTAGGTTTCATCGTAGCCAGAAAGCTAAGAACAAACAACGCCATAAAAAATATAAGAAGGAAAAAAAGGAATATAAAGATGACTCTGAAAACACAGGAATATTTAGGGATTCAAATAGATTTAAGCAAGGAAAGTGAGCTAAGTCAATTTTCAATTAACACATTGCAAGATAGATATTTTTGGGAGAATGAAACTTATGCTCAACAAGCTTTTGCTAGGGCTTCAATATTTGGGGCAACGTACAAGGGAGCTACTGACTACGCTCATGCACAACGACTTTATAACTACGCAAGTTCTTGCTGGTTTATGTATAGCACCCCTATACTTAGCAACGGGGGAACCTCTCGCGGCCTTCCCATTAGCTGTTTTCTTAATTATGTTCCTGACTCAAGGTTTGGTTTATCTGATCATTACGATGAAAACATTTGGTTGGCGAGCGCGGGTGGCGGTGTCGGTGGATATTGGGGTCACGTTAGGAGCAACGGCACTAGCACTTCTAACGGCAGTAAATCTACTGGTGCTATCCCTTTCATGCACGTAGTCGATTCTCAGATGTTGGCGTTCAATCAGGGAGTAACTCGTAGGGGAAGCTACGCAGCCTACATGGATGTAGACCACCCAGAGGTTGAAGAGTTTATTGCGATGCGGAAAACTACGGGAGGAGATTTAAATCGTAAATGCCTTAACTTACACAACGCGGTTAACATAACCAATGAATTTTTAGAAGCTGTAAAAGAAGATAAAGATTGGAGACTTATAGACCCAAAAACAAAGGAGGCTGTAAACAATATAAGTGCAAGGGATTTGTGGTGGCAGATAATACACACACGGTCAGAGACAGGTGAACCTTATATTATTAATTTAGATAATTGTAATGCCGCACTGCCCAAACAACAAAAAGATTTAGGCTTAGAAATTAAACAAAGTAATTTATGTTCTGAGATAACCCTACCAACCAACGAAGAACGCACCGCAGTTTGCTGCCTGTCCAGTGTGAATCTTGAAAAGTTTGATGAGTGGGAATCTGATGAATTGTTTATTAAAGATTTAGTTACAATGCTAGATAATGTTATAGAACATTTTATTGAAAACGCGGCGGACACTGATGAGCTTGGAACTTACCGAGCGAACGCTGACCGCTTTAAAAACTATATTAAGGAGGGTAAAAATGGGTACAGAAAAGCTGCGTATTCCGCATATAGGGAACGTTCAATCGGTCTTGGGGCAATGGGCTTTCACAATTATTTACAAAGCAATAACATTCCTTTCGAAAGTATGTACGCCAGTTCATTTAACCACAGAGCCTTCGGGTTACTCAAAAGAAAAGCTGAAGAAGCTAGTATTGAACTGGGCGATGAACGGGGCGAAGCACCTGATATGCTGGGTAGTGGTAGGCGCAACGCTCATTTGCTTGCTGTTGCCCCTAACGCTAGTTCTAGTATTATCTGTGATGGAACAAGCCCTAGTATTGAGCCATCAAGGGCTAATGTATATACGCACAAAACTTTAACAGGGTCTTATAAAGTACAGAATAAGTATCTCGAAAGACTTTTAGAATCTAAAAATAAAAATACAGGTAACATATGGAAAGATATTTCTGCACACGATGGGTCAGTTCAGCACTTAAATTTTTTAACGGATGAAGAAAAGGAAGTATTTAAAACTGCTCCAGAAATAAATCAGATATGGATTGTTGAACACGCCCATCAGCGGCAGCAGTATATTTGCCAAAGCCAAAGTGTTAACTTGTTTTTTGCACCTCCTAAAGCTTCTGCACCACAAGAAATACACGATGAATTTTTACAGTATGTAAATGATGTGCATTGGTATGGGGCTAAAAATTTAAAATCACTGTACTACTTAAGGTCTGATGCCGCACGTAATGCCGAGAATGTTAATATAAAAATACCTCGTATCAATCTAGAGGACGTAGAGTGTATTGCTTGCGAAGGCTAATGAAAAATAACTGGGTTAAATTAAAAGGAAACAAAGACGAATGAGCTTACTAGGAACAAGAGATTATTATAAACCCTTTGACGATCCTTGGATGTTTGACTACTACGTGCAACAAAACCAAATGCACTGGTTTCCAGAGGATGTGCCCCTGCATAATGATGTTAAGGATTGGCAAGACCTAAACGATAGCGAGCGTAGTATGCTTACTCAGATATTTAGATTGTTCACGCAGTCTGATGTGGACGTAGGCTCAGGATACATAGACAAGTACATGCGTATCTTCAAGAAGCCAGAAGCACGAATGATGATGGCTGCTTTTGCTAACATGGAATCAATACACCAACACGCCTATAGTCTGCTGTTAGATACAGTAGGTATGCCAGAGACAGAGTACAAAGCATTCGCAGATTACGAAGCAATGGCAGACAAACATGAATACATAAATAAAATAAAAGTAACATCTAAGGATAAGGAAAGTATTGCCAAGGCACTCGCGGTTTATAGCGGATTCACAGAGGGGCTACAGTTATTTAGTAGCTTTGTGATCCTTCTAAACTTTCCGCGATTCGGAAAGATGAAAGGTATGGGACAGATTATAACTTATTCTATTCGAGATGAGTCGCTCCACGTTGAAGCAATGACCAAACTGTTTCGCGAGTTTATCAAAGAGAACATAGAACTGTGGACTGATGGCCTCAAGAAAGAAATCTATCAGGCTTGCAGAGATATGGTAACACTTGAGAATAGGTTCTTAGATTTAGTTTTTAAACAAGGAGACATAGAGGGGTTAACAAAATCTGAAATGCAACAATATATTAAATACATAGCCGACAGAAGACTACTGCAACTAGGATTAAAACCCAATTATAAAGTGAGCCACAACCCTCTAGGCTGGCTCGACGATGTGCTTGGTGTAGAGCACCAGAATTTTTTTGAAGGACGGTCTACTTCCTATATGAAAGCAGGACTCCGAGGTAGCCTAGAGAAAGTGAGGTTCGCATGAGTGAAAAAGAAGGTAACATAATTTCGTTTAGAGTATTTATAGACCGCAAAGGAAACTTGTTAACTGAGTTTAAAAATCTTCCTGTAGATAAGGTAAGTACAATATTTGATAAGACTGACACACCTCTTGTTCAAAAAATAATTAGAGAAGCAACTACCAAACTTGAGGGCCTACACGAGTACCTTGAAAAAGAATTGAGCGCTCTTCGTTAGCGGTTATTAATATGTTTAATAATTAAAGTAGATACAGGCGGACCGCTCTGTTTCTTTGACGGCTTCGCAGTAACTTTCCTCTGTCCTAACTAGTACTAGTAGCATAATCATCGTCACCAATATTACTAGCGTCCTCATTATTTAACTGCTGTAATACCCAGCCTTCTATTCTGTACCATCTTCTCGGAAGTTTCTAGTACAAATTTAGAATGACTACAAAGCATTTTGAATATCTCCTGCTTCATAGCGTGGTCTTCTACGCTACTAAAAATTATACCCAAATGATTTATAGCATCTGTGTTAATTCTTATTGTGGCCGTTTCTGGAGATTCGATAAATTGAAAAAGGTCCTCCGACATAATACTCTCCTGTCTACCATTTAACCTTGTTAGCCCAGTAAGCCGCTGACATCTTACCCTTTTTTATGTTCTTAGCATGACGAGCCTTAAAACTCTTTGCTCGCTTAGTCATGGTCCTGTCGCCTGTCTTACCCTGCTGACCAAACCTTATGGTCTTTACTTTGTCTCCTACCTTGGCTACAACTACATGAGATTTTGTTCGGTGTTTTGGTGTGCGCTTGGGTTTGTTGTAACCCGAAACACCAGCACGTTTTAATCGTGGGTCTTTAGCCTTACCACCCTTTTTGTATTCTTCTCGCATATTATTCAGCCCCTTCAAATTCTAGTTTGGTCCACTCAAGCACCATGCCCCAAGGAATAACCATAGGTGTGTTAATGGTGTTCTCTTTTATTGACGGAGACTTACTTTCTTTGTATAGGTCTGTGGCTAATATCATGCAATCGTCTGTTGTGTTAATTAAATAGCCTATTGTTCTCCGTATAACGGGCGTAAGCTTTTCAGCTTCTTCAAAGGTATAGTCATCGGTATCAATCCAAGCATCTCCCCACTGCACTTCAACTATGGGGAACTCTTTCATTTTCTACCTTTTGGAAACCCTTTTTTCATAGCGGCATAACTCTTTGGACTTATCGTCGAGTTCTTTTTAGAACGACTGATACCCTTCTTCTTTCGTGTGTTCATGTTTTCGTAAAGTCCCGGTTTCTTTTTCATTTCTTTTTCCCCATAAATTTAGCGGCACCTCGAAAGCCAAAGCTGGCTGCTACGATAGTTCCTAGTAAATACTGATACCATTCAGGGCAGTTACTGAGCGCAAGAAAGAAATTGTTTACTCGTTCTTCTTCTCCAAACAATAATAAAATTAATGGCAGCGTAAACACCACAGTAAGCCACTCGTCTTTCCACGAGCTTTCGCTGGCCTTTGCCTGTGCTACATCCCAATCAATTTCTCCGGTGGCTTGCTTTTGCATCACAATAGCTTCGGCTTCGGCCTTAGCTACTTTAACTTTCGTGTCGGCCTTTATCTTTTCATTACGCCCGTCTAACCAGCTAGAAGCGATAGCACCTATTGGTCCTAGTATTGCGTTAAGAAACATTTCCCATCTCCTGCATTAATAAATATGATTGTTGCTCTTCAAACAAAGCTCTGAAATCTTCAAGCTTCATAAAGGCTAAACCGTTGCGGTTCTGGTGCCTAGCATATATTTTGTATAAAGCTTCAAGTTGGTTTTCTGTGTACAAAACCATCAGTAGCTCCACACCCAAGGTCTTGGTCTTTCGGAAGTAGACTCTATATCATCTATGTGTATAAATCGAGAGCCGCCCTTTTGGTTTATTCCAATGCCTGTGAAACCTGCCGTGAGAGCGCCTGAGAGGAGCCTGTAGGCATCTTCTCCGTACACTGATAGGTCGAGTGCCCTACCTGTCGTATGTGCCCCAGAAGAGGTCTTACGAGCTTCTATAGGGTGGTCCTCACAACGGTATCCAGAGGTCACAACAAAAGGAAAATCAAGCTGTTCACGTAGAATCTCTACTTTACTCATAAACTCTTCGTTCATGCCGTGTTGATTACAGTGACTGCACCTCAATTCTCTCTTCGTAAAATATTTATAAGCCATTGATTTGCTCCTATCTCAGAACTTTAAAGTATTAATTAATGACTTGAAGCTCTGTCGTGGTCCTCAACTTCTTTTTCTAATTCTTCAAGCTTTTCTTCTAAGTCTTCTATTTCTTCTTTGAGATACTTGATGTTAATATCTTGTACAGCATCATCCGGCAACGCACCTAGTTCACCTCTAGGCCATTTGATTCTAAATTCTGTGTTCATTCCGCTTGCGTCTTGCATTCTAACTACATCTAATTCCAGTTGTGCTATTTTACCTTGTAAAGAAAAGTAAACGGTAGCGATAGACATTATCATAATGATAATACCAACCAACGTCTTCATGTCTAAATTAACTTTACCAGTTTCTGATATATCTATTCCCGATTCCACACCGCACTCCCTTTATTTATTTTAGCATTTTTAAACCGCAAAAGAACTTCCGCAACCACAAGTTGTTTGAACATTGGGATTACGAATAACAAACTGAGATGAAAAAGGACCTGTTGAATAATCTATTTCGGCCCCATCTAAATACTGAAAGCTTAGAGGGTCTACTACTAAAGCAACACCGTTAGTTATTACCTCCGTATCCTCTTCGTTCTTAGCATCAAATGTAAACTCATATTGAAAACCAGAACATCCTCCACCTTTTACAAAAACTCGTAGACTTAAATCTTCAGGAGCTTCGAGTTCTTCGTTGAGAAGTTCTTTAACTTTATTAGCTGCTGCGCTGTGAAATTTTAAACTCATTGTCCTTGAATGCCAATTGAACTAGCAGTATTAGAATCGTACCCAAGAGATGATGGTAAGTTTGCTTGCCCCCTGCGATCACCCTGTGCAGATTTAATGTTTCTTGACGCACTGATTGCACTCATTACTCCCGGATTAGCATAAAAGCTTGCTAAACTTCCAAGAGCGCCGACTATTGACCCAACACCACCTCGTTTCGACCTACGGTTTTTCCATTGTGCGCCCCTGAAAGCTAAATCCATTGCATCAAACTTCTGTTCGTTTGTAGCGGTTTCTGCGGTAACGCCCATTGAGGCTAGATTGTACAGCGCATTCTGATAATGTGTATACCCCGGTTGATTTTCCTTTAATTCACCATATGTATCAAATATTCTTGCGCCATCAGCAAAATTCCGCGCAAGGTGAAGTCCACTACCACGCTTCGTGTAGTCATATCTGGTGTAACCACCCTTGTTTCGGTCTGGGTCATACTGTGAATTCACCCACGACGCCGCAGCCTTATTGCTTTCCTCGATAAGTTTTGCTTCGTTAGCCCGTCTTTCTTCTGCCCTTCTTTGAGCTTCTGCCATTTTTTCAGGCGATGCCAATATCGCGTCTACGGCTCCCCACCCTACTGATGGTGCTTGGGTTTCTTCTGTAGGACTCACGGATGTTTTAGTGGTGTCTTCAGTACCTGTGAAACCTAGTCTTTGCAACGGGTCTGTTTCAAACTCTACATTAGTTTGGGGCTGCTCGCTAGACTTTTCCTCATTTAGAATATTTTGTCGTTCTACATCTGAAGAGGACATACCTGTTTCTTGTGTGCGCGTTATTTCTCCTTCATATTTTTTCTCTAGCACCCCTTGTTGACTGCGATTTGCTCTTTCTGCTTTTGCTGCTGCGGCTACTTGGGGGTTACCAGAAGCTTCCAGTTTGCTTAATACTTCTTCACTCAAACCACCCGTAAAGAATCCATGTCTTATGTTATAATTTAGATTTGGATTATTTTGCATTGCGGGTATTCCCCTAGGTCTTATCCTGTGCTCATTTTTCTTTTCATAGTCATCTAAAGAAGGCAACCTTTCAAATTGTTCACGGCTAATATTTAAATCTTCAAAAGAACCAATATTAAATCTAACAGAGGGGCCTTCTCCTTCTTGTGGGCCAATAATCTCACCTATATAATGAGCTAACCCATAAAGACTGACGCTAGGGTTTTCTTTACCATATTCTGTAGCCGCTTTCGCAGCTTTAGTAGCAAGAAATTTTGCTTTGCCTAAAAATCCTTCTAAGTTTTTTGTTTTATCACTTAAAGGAAAATCAAACTCATCAGCAACCATAACATTATTTCCATCCCTTACAATGTTGGCCTTTCCTAAAGTAAACTTTAAAGTTTTATTAACATCTGAAAAATCAGGAAGCTGCATACCGTAACCTATTTCAGAACCTCTTAGTTTAGGATCAATATCTGCGTAGCTGATGGCGCTACTGTTTGCGTTTACTCTTTCAGCAACAACCTCAGATAATCTCTCTTGTTCTGATGTATTAAGAAAATCTTCTTTCCACACACCTTGCTGCAACAAAGAAGCAATACCGGCCTTTATAGGAGTTGGAATAATATTCAAAGCTGTACTAAACAGTCCACCCTCATTAAATTTAAATGTTGACCCATCTTTTCTTTTTACTGTGAAAGCCTCATCCATCCTATCTGTTTTTCTAGCTCCTTTAGCAAACACTAATTTACCTATTTGCACTACTTGTTCTGCGCCAAGTAAAGGTTTCATTGTCTTTTCGTCATAGAAAAAAGAATGTCTATACGGATTAAAACCTACTTGAGTCCAAGTTTCATCCCCTTCTTTAATTCCTTTTAATATAGTGCGAGCTAAATCTGCGGCTTCTTCCGTTGTTGTATTTTGCCACTCACCCTCCATCCTTGCAAATGTAGTTTTTTGACCAACAGGTTTTCCTAATTTATTTTTTCTTGTTCCTTTAGCTATACTTACAGCAGCTTTAGCTGGTGCCATAAACGACACGTTATTTAAAACAGCAGTTTTTCCATATCCTAAAACATCTCCCTGTTTTCCTTTTTTAGTACCATCATGAATAGAAACAATCCATTTACTAAAACGCTCATAAGCTGGTATATCTAATCTTGTTTGAACAGTAGTCCCATCTGTAATAAATAAATTTTTATTTAATATTCCTTTTCTAACTTTGTTAGCATCTAAACCAAATTCTACATCTTCATCAGTTGGAATTGCTTCAAGTTTTTCTTTTCTTTGAACAGGTAGTTTTTCTCGCACAATCTTATCATATTCAACTTCATCTATTATACCTTCTTCTAAATCTGAAGCAGCTTTAGCTACAACAGAATTTTGTTTTTGTTTAAATCCTTCTTGAGTTAAACTCCACTGTTCCTTTTTAATTGGATCTGGTTTAATAACTTCATTAGTAGAAAACACACCTTCAGGTTGCGCCTTTTCCACACCCTTATCGTTGTATATAATTTTTGGTGTTAAGTCATCTTGAGTTTTTCCTGCTTTTTTTAAAACCTCTTGAAACTTATCAACAGCTTTTACTGGTGTCATGACTTCTTTAAATAACTTTGAACCCATACGAGCAGCAACACCGCCTAATACTTTCTGCTCTCTTAATCTTCCTAGAACCTTACCACCTGTGGCTTTCAAAAGGTTCGCACTTTCTATTTCTTCAGGATCAAATTTTGCATATCTCGACCTTATATCTTTTGGCTCAAAAATAATTAAAGAGTCTTTCATCGCTTGACCAGCTTTAAAGTCTACCTCATACATATTCTTATATATAATTGAATCATAACCAAACTCTTTTATAAAGTCTTTTAGTTTTTCCACTCTCTCTTTTTCGTTTGTCCAAGCCAGTGCCTTGTTGCCGTGCTTTAAAATCCCGACGCGAGATTTAAAATCCTTAACTTTCCTAACTAATGCTGGATCTTTTTCAAAGCTCATGGAACCTTTACGTGCTGGACGCTTAACTAAATCACTTTTAAGTAGCTCTTCAGTTAGTGCGTGAATGTCTGTCCAATCTCCAATGTCTTTGCCTATGCGTAAGGGATTATTAGCCTTTACCATAACAGGTAGAATATTAACCCCAAACATAAAATCTTCAACAGGAAGTTCTTTTTGTAATTCATTAGCTTCATCATTAAGTTTTTCTAGTCTTTTTAAATCTGATTTCGAAGGCTTGCTCTCTTTTATCATAAAATCCGCAATTTCTTTTTCAATACGTGCAGCCTCTTGGTTACGCTCAAAGTATATATCGGCCATGCGCTCGTCTTCTACTTTCTTTCTTAGGCGAACCCCCGCTTGCTCTGGAGTTCCTACATGCACACCCAACTCTCCTTCCATAATTTTAAAAGCAGAAATATCATGGCTTAAAGTACCATGAAAAGCCTCTGTTGTTCTACCTGATTCTACAGCCCGTTCTGCTCTAGCCCTATCAGGAATAACTTTTGAAATCGACCTAGAGGGCACGAGATGTCCCAGAGTATCGGTTAACTTACTTGCTGCTCTTGCCGCAACACTACCCACTCCAAAACCTAGTCTTCGTAGTGGGTCTTCAACTTGTTGGTTGTACAGGAACCTAGCTTGGTCGTCATACGGGAGTCCTGTTGTTCTATCAATGCGTTTGTCAGGTTCTTCTGGAACATTAGGAACATTTAAAACTTCTCCACCCTTTGCGTATAAGGTAGGACTTGTATAAAATTTTGCATCTTTACGTCTATCTTCAAGGTGTGGTAAATCAAATCGTTTAGCTTGTTTATTAAACTCACCAGCCAAAGGCAACACACTAATAATATCTTCCGCCGCACCTTCTATATCTCCATCTTCTACTATATTATTATAAGCACTTCCTACAGCCTCCAGAATACCCGCTCCCCAAGACCAAGAAGGACTTACAGATTCTGCTAAACTATTTCCTCGCTTAAGATTATATTTAAACGCACTTCCAAATCTAGTTACAAACCAGTTATTAAAATCTCCACCCATCTCCATTGTCTTTTGTGTAAACTTTAAAGGTTCTAAATCTTCGTCCGCATCAAAATATGGGCTAGACATTGCTCTTAAAAAATTCACGGCGCTACCAGCAATTATGTTTGCGCCCATTATACGCACTAATAATTTCATATCTCCGTCTTCAATACGCTTTATCATCGCATTTGTTTGTGCAGTTTTTGCTTGCGCCCAAGATGCAAACTGACCAAGCTGACGAACAGTAGGGTCACGATGCTGCGTGAATAGTAACCTATTGCCAACTTTAGGTACTAACCTATCTCGGTCCATTACCTTTAGGCCAGCCCTAGTAAGAATTTGTTTTCCTATTGTGTCATCAAAAGCTTCGTTAGCATTTTTAAATTTTGCAAGATAAAACAAATCTTGATTCTGTAATCCCATTTCTTTTATCTCGCGCTGTAGGGGTTTTCCTAGCGGCTTATTCTTAGCAAGAATTTTTGCGACATCAAAAGCTCGAAAAGCTCCTGTGTCAAATGCGAAACGCCCTGCTTGTTCCGTAATGCTTTTTAGCTGTACAAGCTTAAAAAATCCTCGTTGGGATTTGTTAATAAGATCTGTATAGGTAGAGAACGAATCGTTGCTGCCTACTAATATAGCGCGTAACTCATCTTCAAAGTCATCGTTATACTTTAAGCCAACTCGCCTAGATGGGCTTGCTTCAGATTTACTAAGTCTGTAACCTAGCGCTTTTACTGCTGCTTTTGTAGACGTAGCCTTAAAGGGCTGCACAAAATCATTTAACGATGGAATACCAACCCTAGTTAAAAAGGTCATGTTAGAAAGAGCCACCATCATTTGAGATACTGGATTGACAGCGTTTGCAAAAGGAGTAATAGCATCTCCGTATTTTCCAAAGTATGCATTAACACTATCACGCATATACTTTTTGTATTTAATATACTGGTCGTCTGTTTGAGAGAACCCTGCCTTCTTAAAAGAATCATCTACTATTCTAAAAGCTTCTTGTAAGCGCTCTGAATTAGGGCCGAATACTTTTGCAAACTCTCGAATTTCTATAGTTTTTTTCGCGTATGTTTGAAAAACATCTTTCGCATTTAAATTAATAAAACCTTCTTCCGCTAATAGCTTACGAGTTTCAAAGTCTTTTATGTATCTCTCTTTTTCAAAGTGATTCATTAAGGGTCTAAATTTATAATCAGACCCTATTATAGTCTCGCTGTCATATTGTACTCTTCTTTCCTCTGCTCCAGAATTTCTAGGAAACATTTTATTATACTGTGCTTCAGCGCCCCTCTTTTTATCAACCGCTGAACTTTCTTTAAACTTAGGTAAATTGTC
>TARA_R110002020_G_scaffold117451_1_pt1 | contig 15431 bp, 14 predicted proteins | sample TARA_R110002020 | Tara Oceans TARA_R110002020 (sample SAMEA4396489) | marine metagenome | biome: Westerlies Biome; feature: [MES] marine water layer (ENVO:01000295) within the mesopelagic zone...; material: water (ENVO:00002006), including particulate matter (ENVO:01000060) such... | reverse complement strand
ATCATACAGGGCACCGCTCCAACTGAAAGCATAATGTGCCCAAGGCTGTTGCATCAAATCTCCCCAAAAAGGAAGATCGTATTTTGAGGGAAGCCAGATTTTCAGTGGCATTGCATTAAAAAGCCAATCGCTATTCAGTTTTGCCAAACCCGCATAAAAATAAACGATGCCCAATAGCAGCTTGATACTATCTACAGTCCACTTTGGTACCATTTGAAAAGCCTTCTGCGAGTTTTTGTATGCATCTACCGAAAAATATGCATTTGCAGGAAGAAAAATCATTAAAAGACCAACGCAGCTTATAAAATAATAATGGTTGAGATAGGTGGTTTTATCCATCAACTCAATATATGTGAAGCTTAAAAAGAAAACGATAATTGCTACACGATACTTGTAACCCAAAGCCACGAAGAGGGCGGCAATACCACAGATTCCAAAAATTATATATGTGTAGCTTTCTATTGGTTTTACCCATTCAAAACCATAATAGCTAAAGAAAAATTTTGGTTGGATGTAGAGTTTTTCAATCCAACCATTCATCCAAAAACGGACGATGCTCAAAAACATCATTAAACCAAAAAGAACACGAAAGACCGCGAGTGGTGCGGCCTGTGTGTCTTTCTTAAAATATTTTTGAACTATTGTAAACATTAGTCACCGTCAGCGTCAACATAATCTATGGTTACGTCAAAAGCCTGAACCATATCTACCTTCATAAGTACAACCAGACGTTGCAATTCATCATACGAAGCAAGCATTTTTGAGTTATCAGTTTCTACTTGTTCTACAAAATTTACATTCAGCTCGTTTGCCTTATTTGTTGCGATCGTGAATTGATCGTTTATTAAAGCACTTAAATTTTCGCCGTTTTTGATGGTATTTAGATAGTCCAAATAAGTTTTAAAGCTTGCACCCTTGGAATTTCCGTTGAAATTTTTTCCATTGAAGAAATTTACACTAGCATTAATGGCTTCCAGAAAAAGTTCTTTTGAAATATCCTTTTTGTAAAAAGCTTCTACGTTTTGCGGTAAGGTTCCATTTGAAAAAATACCTGCGGGAATACCAACTTTACCCGCACGAAGTGCTTTTTCAAAATAAAAAATATAATCGTTTGTAAGTTTATCCACGGCGCCTGAAGCTGAAGAGCTTGTGTTTGCCACAAAGGTATCGCGGTAACCGCCCGTCCAACTTGTAAGCACCTCGTTGCTCAAGGTTGATATAGTTTGTGAAAGGGTTTTTAAATAGTTTTTATATCCATCTGCATTGGAATTTGAAGTATAAGAGATTACTATTTCGGCATCGGTTACTGCTAAACCATTCAGCATATAATCCAATGCTGGAAACCCTTGTTTATCAATAGTAGAAGGTAGGTCAAAATCATAGTTTCCCGTTGCGATGAAATCTTCAATTTGGGCAACGTTTGTAGGATATACGTTTAAACGGTTTCGGAAGCGGACTTCCTCAGCCTTCCCTATTTCAAACATAGAAATATTCTGGAATGACACATAGGCCTCTTTCCAAATTGAACGCAGCGTTTGTAGATTTTCCACTGTGGGCGTTTCAGTGAATGTGGTTGTTGCAGTTTCCATTTCCACTACTCTGGAATTGAAACTGGTGTATGCCGGTATGATTATATTATCGGCCCAATTGGCAAGCATAGCACCGCGGTCAAAAGTATCACTTGTTTCTTCAGGGCTATCGTTATCACTTGAGCAGGCGGTAATTGCAGCTGTTATGATTGCCAAAAGAATTCCTAATTTTAAAAATTTCATTATAGAAGGTTTATTAAAAAAACCAACCGGCCAGAATTACCGACCGATTGATTGGTTACTAACTCAATTTAATTATAGACTTCCGGCCTGCGCTACAGTAAAATCGAACTTTGCTGCCATAGCTTCAGATACCGCATCCAATGTTCCTGGAGTAATATCCCAAAATCCGTTATCTGAAGAATTAATCAGCATATTCAAAAGTGTATCTACTTCAGTTCTTGAAAAAAGTGGGATGTTAGTATCAGATTTTCTAGTGAAACGTAGGCTGTAAACGAATCCATAGGCTTCCGACAAGGCGTGGAATGCACCCTGACGATCACCATCAACAATTTTATTCTTACCAGCCTGTAGGTAATAAATACCTCGTACTGCTATAACTTCAGATATTTTCTCACGGATGATTGCTATCTGCTCATCACGAACCTCATAATTTTTTGCAACTATTGCTGCGCGGCCCATTTTAAAAGCATCAAATATTTCAGCAGCAATGGTTGAAAAGTCGGGATCATCATTTACACGGCCTACATATTCGTTCAAGAATTTATCGTCTTCACCTATTGTTAAATTAGGGTTTTCAGGGTTTGCAGATGTTCCATAAAGGTATCCATACGCCTCATCCCATTTGTGTTCCATGGTAGTGTATGCTTTGTTTTCTCCGGTAACATTATTATCATTGTTTTCACGATTATTACCTTCATCAAGCACAGCTGTACTTAAATAGTTGTTGAGTATTTGATCTGCCATTACAGCTCCCAAAAGGCTTTTTGCAAAGGCCTGGTTGTACTCTAAGCCTTTAGCGTTAACATATCTCGTGCGAGAACCATCTGCAATCTGCCCAGGTGTTCCCGGTGCTGCGACAACCATTATATTTGGAAACACCTCATTTATTTGTGAAGAAATATAATCTTCAAAAGTTGCCCTTATTGCAGCACTCTCAGAAGTATTTGTAAAAAAATAATCGTAGGAAGCTGCAGTTTTATTTCGAAGATTTTTATCAGAATCATTTAAATCTGCATCTGAAAAATCCGTATCTCCTGCTTGATGGTTGAACATTGCCAATAGTGAAGTCTCTGTAGCATTGTCAAAATCCATAAAGGCATTTGCGGTTTCACCGGCCATTAAAATTCTGGTGGTCTGCCCATCAAAGCTTACAGTGGACTCTGTACCCCTCATAAATTTATAGGTTGCAGGTGCCTCAACAATATTTTGAACAATAGGTTGGTCATCATCAGAAGAACACGAAGCAAATAGAAATGAGGAAACTATTGATGTAGTTAGAAATAGGTTTTTCATTGAAGTATTATTTAGACTGAATTAAAATAGGTTGATTTTTCAGCCGCAAAAATAATAGTCAATAATAAACCCCACAAGTTTATTTAGAATAAATTTAAATAAAGTTTAATGTAAAATGTTATTTGTTTGAAGAAACTTCCAGTTGGTGTTTGTATTGAAGCCTTGCAACTCCTGCCCACTGCAGTAGTATTTTTTTATCATCTTCTGAAAGATTACCGTGGATTATGGTATAGGATTTTAATGGCATTTCATCATCTTCTACCATTTCAATTAGTTCCTCAAGCTTGTGTTCTTTCTTTTTGATAGAGTAATCGTTCCAGGTTGAAACATTGAAATGTTTTTTTCCGTGTTCAATATGATCGTCAAGCCAAAGTGAAAAAGGAGCAACCTCAGCATACCAAGGATATTGGGTTTGGTCACTATGGCAATCGTAGCAATTTTCTTTTAAAATGGCAGCTACTTTTGCAGAAGGTTTGGTTTCTGTTTCAAAAAGGGCGACATTTTCATACCCCCCATTATTTTTTTCCGGACGAATAAACTGTATTGCCACTAATGCAACGAGCGCCAAAACCAAAATTATCTTTATAACTTTTTTTATCATTATTTTTTTAGCGAATTTAAGTAGAAAATAATTGCTTTCCGAATATCAGTAGCCGGTTCATTATCCTTGGGTGTATAGATTTTAACAATCCCCTTATTATCAGGGGTTAAAAAAGGAATGTCCAAACCTTTCAGCAAAAAATCACTGAAGGCCACTGTATACGTTTTATTATTACTAATGGGCTTATCATTAATTTGCCAATCTCCCTTTTCGTTTTGTGAAAATTTGTAGCGTTGAAGATAAGCTCCTTCACCGCTTTGCAGGGTTCCATATTCCAAAACCTCTTTCAATAAACTTCCTTTTAAATCAACTTTTAAAACACTTCCGCCAAAGGGAAGTACTCTAAAAATATCAATACTAGTTATATCACCCACCAACCTGTCATCTATTCTTATCGATCCGCCGTTTACCAGGGCACCATCAACATTATCATTATAGGCATATGCCATGGAACGTGTAATTAATTCACCTATATTGGTTTGCTTGCTTCTATTGGATTTATCCGTGCCATCTAGTGGAGATGAAGCGTTATAAATTATTTCTTCGGGATTTTCTACCACCTCTTTAAGTTGTGTGTCTACAAGATCTGTCCATTTGCTTACTACGCGTTCTACCTTGGCTGAGGATGCTATTTTATCTGTTACCATCACTAATTCCGAGTTAATGTGGAGGTATTTAGTACGAAGATTATAAATCAGGGTGTGGACGTATACACTTTTGGCATTGGCGTCTGCTTTAGCTATAATTGTTCTACCTTCTTTTATAAGCATATTATAATGCTCATGTCCGCCCATTATTAAAGGCAATGCTCTCAAACGACTGGCAATTTCCTTATCCTCCTCAATGGAAACATGTGTAAGCCCGACCACAAAATCGGCCTTTTGGATTGCCAAATCGTAAGCTCTTACCGAATTATCATAAATATTGCCATAGGAAACATATTCCTTTGGGTTTGATGGAAGCGTAACACCAAATACACCAAATTTTATTTCGTTACCATCGGCATCTACTGCATTAAAAGTAGAGAAATCTGATGTCGGGGCCGTGGTATATTTCCACTGTCTGGCAAAAGGCATAAGACCAGATTCTGTTACGTGACGAACATTTGCGGTGGTCCATGAAAAGTTTGATTCATTTAATCTTTTCTGTAAATCTTCTTCGCTCAAATCGAACTCGTGATTGCCAAAGGTCACAAGATCAATATCCATTGCGTTAAGCACATCAATCATTTGTTTACCATTTACACGTTCACCATCAATTTTTAATGTTCCAATTAAAGATGGGTTAAGAAAATCGCCGGCTAAAAACATATATGTATTAGGAAATCTTTCTTTAATAGAATCACGAATATGAGCCACTCGGGCCAATCCACCATACTCTCCCCCGTTCATGGGAGCAATTTCATATACATCGTTAATCTGAACAAACTTAAGGGTAACAGCGCCAGCACCCTTTATGGGATCTTCCGGATATAGTTGAAGGGCTTCACAGCTCGATAAAAAATAGCCCACTAAAGCTAAAAGTATAAAATTCCTCATTTAATGATATTTAGTAAAAATTTTAGTTGCTTCATTATGAGCGCTTTCAAAAGACATCGGGTTTATGTTACTTAAAACTTTTTCAGCGGTAAAGTAGCTGAGCATTTTTTCGGTGGGCATATTCCCTGTCAAATCGTCTTTAGCCATTGGGCAACCTCCAAAACCTTGAATGGCTCCATCAAATCTTCTGCAGCCAGCTTTATAAGCTGCATCAATTTTTTCATGCCAAGCATTTGGTGTGGTGTGCAAATGTGCGCCAAATTCTATGTGGGGATATTTGGGTATTAAGTTAGTAAATAAATATGAAATAATATCAGGTGTAGATGAACCCACTGTATCACTGAGGGAAAGAATCTTCACTCCCATAGCTGAAAGCTTCTCCGTCCACTCCCCTACAATATCAACATTCCAAGGGTCTCCGTAAGGATTTCCAAAGCCCATGGATAGATAGGCCACTACCTCTTTATTATTCTTTTCAGCTATATTTAATATTTCCTGTAATATCTCTAAGGATTCACTGATTGTTTTGTGCGTATTACGCATTTGGAAATTTTCAGAAATAGAAAAAGGATAACCCAAATAATCAATTTCTGGATGTTTTACTGCATCTTCCGCCCCACGAAGGTTGGCGATAATAGCAAGCAATTTACTCTGGGTTGCGGAAAGGTCCAGCTTTGAAAGTACTTCGGCGGTGTCACGCATTTGTGGAATTGCCTTTGGTGAAACAAAACTTCCAAAATCAATAGTATCAAAACCACAGCGCAAAAGCGATTGGATATATTGCACTTTTTGCTTGGTAGGAATCCAGTCTTTGATGCCTTGCATGGCATCGCGCGGACATTCTATAATTTTTACTTGCTGCATTGCTTCAAAGATAGCAATTCCTGCGAAGGCAGGAATCTTTCAATTTTAAAAAAGGATTAAGCTTTACGGTAATAATATAAAAACAGCAATTCCTATAAAAACAATAATTTGGAGCCATTTCAAAACTATTCCCATATTTTTCCACTCTAAAAGTAATTTTGAAATTTTCCCAGCAGCCATTGCAATTGCGCTAAAAGTTATAAAGGAAACAATCATAAAAGTAATTCCCAAAATATAAAACTGAATTACTGTGTTTCCACCTTCATTCCACAGAAAACCTGGAAAAAAGGCCAAAAAGAAAATCATCACTTTAGGATTTACCAAATTCATGATAACACCGGTTTTAAAAAGTTGCGAGTATGATTTCTGCGGAGCATTTTCAGTCAACGAAATGTGCTCATCACTATTATAAACTTTGTAAGCCAAATACAGCAAATAAAAAGCTCCTAAAACTTTTATTCCATAGAAAATTTCTTCGGATGCGGTTATAATTGCCGAGATTCCAAAAGCCAAAAGTGTAGTGTGAACGATACAGCCACTAATCAATCCCGCAGTTGTAGCAATACCGCTTTTAGTCCCATTAACCAACGATTGCGTAAGCACATAAATATTATCCGGACCCGGAGAAATAGCCAAGGCAAGCGTTGCGATGGAAAATGAAATTAAGGTTTCAATCATAAAAGAAACGTAAGACCGCTGCGCTATAAGATGTAAGATTTAAGACTCGTGGAGTATTCAAATCAGAATATTTACTTAATTTCATCATAATGTTCTAAAAGTTTTCCTAGGTCATATGTCTTACCGTCCTATGTCCTTTTTATTATCGCTTTGTTTATTTGCTTTATCAAACCTGGACCTTCATAGATAAACCCCGTGTAAAGTTGCACAAGACTTGCCCCGGCTTCCAATTTTTCCAAAGCATCATTTGCAGAATGGATCCCCCCCACACCAATGATAGGGAATGCTTTGTTGCTCTTTTCAGAAAGAAAACGGATTACTTCCGTCGCTCGCTTGGCTAAAGGTTTTCCGCTTAGGCCACCCAATTCTTTTTTATTTTCAGAAGAAATTCCTTCGCGGGAAATTGTTGTATTTGTGGCGATAACACCATCAATTTTCGTGGTTTCAACAATTTCAATAATATCTAAAAGTTGCTCCTCGGTCAAATCGGGAGCTATCTTCAGAAGGATAGGTTTCCGTTTTTCTTTTAAATTATTTCTGTCCTGAAGCGTTTGCAGCAAATCGGTCAATGGCTTTTTTTCCTGCAGTGCGCGCAGGTTTGGGGTATTGGGTGAGCTAACATTTACTACAAAGTAATCCACGTAGTCAAAAAGCGCTTCAAAACAGATTATATAATCGTTTACCGCTTCTTCGTTGGGAGTGGTTTTGTTTTTACCAATGTTTCCGCCAATTAAGACCTTATCATTTCCCTTTAACCTTTCAACGGCTTCTTCCACCCCGCCATTGTTAAAACCCATTCGGTTTATAATTGCAGCATCTTCTTTTAACCGAAACAAGCGCGGTTTCTCGTTCCCGGGTTGCGGCTTTGGGGTAACGGTGCCTATTTCAATAAAACCAAAACCAAAATTTGAAAGTTCTTTATAAAGCTTGGCATCTTTATCAAAACCTGCGGCAAGTCCCACCGGGTTTGAAAATTTCAGTCCAAAAAGTTCGCGTTCCAGTTTTGGGCTTTCTACTTTATAAATACTTCTGAAAATACTTCCGAATCCAATTTTATGAAAAAACCGAATCAAGGAAAAAGTAAAATAGTGAATTTTCTCAGGATCGAAACTGAAAAACAATGGACGAATGATGGTTTTGTACATGGTTGAAAAATGTGGTACAAAAATACACTAATCTATGTATTTGTTATTTTGAATATGCTTTATTTTGCAGTGTAAATGAAAAGCCATGATTGAAAAACAACACATTATTGATCGGTTCAAAAGCTACGTGACCGTAGATACCGAAAGCGATCCAAACAGCGACACCACCCCAAGCACCAAAAAACAATGGGATCTCGCCAATAAACTAGCTGAAGAGCTCAAAAAAATAGGGATGGAGGACGTTTCCATTGATGAAAACGCCTACATAATGGCCACTTTGCCTTCAAACGTTTCGCATCCAGTTCCTGTAATCGGGTTTGTTTCACATTTTGATACTTCGCCAGATTTTACAGGCGCTAACGTCAATCCGCAGATTGTCGAAAATTACAACGGGAAAGATATTGTTCTTAATAAAGAAAAGGACATCGTGCTTTCTCCAGATTACTTTGAGGATTTGCTGCTTTACAAAGGTCAAACATTAATTACGACCGATGGTACAACGCTTTTGGGAGCAGATGATAAAGCGGGTATCACAGAGATTGTTTCCGCAATGGAATATCTCATCAACCATCCCGAGATTAAGCATGGGAAAATTCGTGTTGGGTTTACCCCCGATGAAGAAATTGGACGTGGCGCTCATAAATTTGATGTCAAAAAATTCGGAGCCGATTGGGCCTATACAATGGACGGAAGCCAAGTAGGCGAGCTGGAATATGAAAACTTCAACGCTGCAGGAGCGGTAGTTACCGTAAAAGGAAAAATTGTGCATCCAGGTTACGCAAAAGGAAAAATGGTAAACAGTATGTACATAGCTACCGACTACATAAATTCTTTACCAAGACTTGAAACTCCAGAACATACCGAAGGACGTGAAGGTTTTTTCCATCTGCACGGTATAAAAGGAAGTGTTGATGAAACCAAAATACAGTATATTATTCGAGATCACGACAAAAAGCATTTTGAAGCCAGAAAAGAAATGATTCAGAAACTTGCGGATGATCTAAACGAACAATTTGAAATGGAGGTTGTATCGGTTGAGATAAACGACCAATATTTCAATATGCGCGAAAAGATTGAGCCTGTTATGCACATTGTGAAAATTGCAAAGCAAGCAATGGAGCAAGCTGGTATTGAACCCATCATTAAACCAATTCGCGGCGGAACTGACGGTTCACAGTTAAGCTTTATGGGGCTTCCTTGCCCAAATATTTTTGCAGGAGGACATAATTTTCACGGCAGATATGAATATGTACCTGTTGAAAGTATGCAAAAGGCTGTAGAAGTAATTGTGAATATTGCTAAAATTACCGCAGAGGATATCTCAAGGTTTAAAAAAGAAGAGGAGTAATTTTACTCAATTACACCAAAAAGAAACTCCCTCAGCTATTTAAAAATAGCGTGAGGGAGTTTTTATTTAAAAAGGAACAATTTACTATTTCTTTTCTTTTACGGGAGCATTTAGTTTTGCTGTTCTTTCCATAGAAATAGCAGCTCTTTCAAACTTTATTTTTCCGGCACCGCATTCAATAACGCAGGTTCCATCATCATTAAGCTCTAGTACTCTTCCGTGAATTCCGCCAGTGGTAATAACTTTATCGCCTTTTTTTAGTTGGGCGGCAAACTGCTTTTCCTGTTTGGCTTTTTTCATTTGGGGACGTATCAAAAAAAGGTACATCACCAAAAACAATAATATTATTGGTAAAAAACTTTGTATTTGTTCCATAGCAATTATTTATTCCTAAAGTGTGAAATTAGGAAGTTGGAGTTTTAACTGGAGCTTTTGCAGCACCGGCTTTAGGGTTTACAAAAGCTTTGATAGTTAAAGTTTCTGTACCTGCTTTTGTGTTTGTAGTAAGTGTAACTGTTTTGCTCACTTGGTTTTGACCGCTACCATTAAATTTTACCAAAAGCTCACCTGAATCACCTGGTGCAACTGGATCTTTAGTATACTCGGGAACAGTACAACCACAGCTACTTTTTGCATTTACGATCATTAAAGGAGCCTCACCAGTGTTCTTAAATTTAAAAACGTGCTCTACAGGAGTACCTTGGTCAATACTTCCAAAATCATACTGACTTTCTTCAAAAGTGATTACTGGAAATTTGCCAGATTCTGCATCACGCGCCTCTGCTGTTGCAACATTTTCTTCATTTACTTTATCTGCTGCATTATCCTTGCAAGAAGAAAAAGCGAAAACAGATAGTATTGCTACTAATAATACTGATTTTTTCATGATAATTGTTATTTTTTATGTTTTTAGCACGCCAAAAATAGGGATTTTTTTACTCTTATTGAAGTCCGCGTCCAATTTTATTGAGTTTGCCATTTTCTTCAAATTCCTTCACAATTTTATCCAGAATCCCGTTTACAAAAATGCTGCTTTTAGGCGTTGAATATTCTTTGGAAACTTCTAAGTATTCATTGATTGTGGCCCTTACGGGGATAGATGGGAAATACAGAAATTCAGCAATGCCCATTTTAAGAATTATCAAATCTACATCGGCGATTCGTTCTTGGTCCCAGTTTGGTGTTTTCCCCTCAATCTGGGCATTCAGCTTGTCTTCGTTCAAAATCACTTTTCTAAAAAGCTGCAACGCATATTCACGGTCCTCATCGTTTTTGTAAAGATTGGGAACTAAAAGGGAGGAGGCATTTTTTTCTGAAAGTTTATTGAGCATCTTTACAATGGCCGTATTCACAATGGGAAAATCATCTACCCACGTCAATCTTTTGTCTTCCAAATATTCGTAAAGCTTGTCATTAGGCGCCACTAATTCCTTGAAAACCTTAATTATGAAATCTCTATCTTCTTTGTAAGTAGTTTCTTTTTTTGAAAGGTAATCATGGTACCATTCCAATTGGCGCAGCTCGTTAAAAATAATTGAAACATACTCGCTGTCCAATTTCCAGTAATTGAGTTTTTTCTTTTCAATAATATTAGAAAAAGTTGCATTTTCAGCAATTACCTTTAAAAGCTTATTGTCAACAAAAGTGCGGCTGGGGTTCTTTTCAAGTGTGGTTGCAAGATGCTTTTTTTGCGAACGGTTAAGAAAGCTGTCTGCCTGCTCCTGAAGTGAAACAAGTAACTGTAATAATAATAAATAAAGATCCTGCATTTGGTCTATGCTGTGCAACAGAAACTTTTCCTGTGAATCTATATCTGGATTTTCACGCTGGTTATAGGCGTAAACGGACTGCAAAACTTTTACTCGTATATGTCTTCTTGTAAGCATATTTTTTGAAAGAACTGTTTTAAAGAAACAACGCACAAGAATGTTCTTGTGCGCTGCAAAGATAGTATTTTAAAAAAATCGAAACCTATTTTTCGTTTTTTCTTGCATCAATTCTAGCTTGGGCTATGTTGAATGCCGCCTGATGCGTTGTAATATTATCTGCATCAGCTTTTTTCAAAATTTCAAGGGTGGTGTTATAAATATTTTCGGTCTTGCGCATTATTTCCTTTCGGTCATAATTTTCTAGTTCGGCATACACGTTTATAATTCCACCGGCATTTATCAAGAAATCTGGTGCATACACAATACCTTTTTCACGAAGCATCTTACCGTGCTTTTGCTCTTCAGCCAATTGATTGTTTGCAGCACCTGCAATAATTTTTGTATTTAATTGGTTTATGGTAAAATCATTAATTGTAGCTCCTAATGCACAAGGCGCATAGATATCCATTTCTTCTGCATAAATGTTGTCTCCGCCATAAATATTCACGCTGTATTTGTCGCGAACTTCTTCCAAACGATCCTGGTTAATATCTGCAATATATACTTTAGCCCCTTCATTGCTCAAGTTTTCTACTAAGGCTTCACCTACGTTTCCGATTCCCTGAACATATATAACCTTATCTTCCAGTATATCGCTTCCAAATTTATATTTTGCCGCAGCTTTCATTCCCATAAAGACACCATATGCAGTAACCGGTGAAGGATTGCCCGCGCCACCTTTTGATTCAGAAATTCCGGTAACGTAAGGAGTAACAGTACGAACCAAGTCCATATCGGAAGTTGCCATACCTACGTCTTCGGCAGTAATATATTTTCCGCCAAGTGAATGTACAAATTCACCGAACTTCAGCATTAATTCTGGAGTTTTTTGGGTTTTGGCATCACCTATCAAAACTGCTTTTCCACCGCCAAGGTTTAATCCCGTGATTGCACTCTTATAAGTCATTCCACGTGAAAGACGAAGTACATCGTTCAAAGCTTCCCACTCGCTGGTATAGTTCCACATTCTGGTACCGCCCAAAGCAGGTCCCAAAACGGTATTATGAATGCCAATTATTGCTTTTAATCCAGTATCTTTGTCATTGCAAAAAACGATTTGCTCGTGATTGTCAAAGGACATTTGCCCGAAAACCGGGTCAATTTTGTGAAGTTCACTTGTTTTAATTACTTCAGTTACCATAGCTTTTTTAATTATTTTATTCATCCTTTAAAAAGGCGGTGCAAAAGTAGCTTATTGTTGTCAATTCCACAAAGCAATGGTTGTTAATTTAAGAATTTTAAAAATGTTAGCGTGTTGCTAATTAGAGTATAAATGAAAGAATTAAAGTATCTCAACAAATATTTTCTGAAATATAAGGGGCGCCTGCTTTTAGGTGTTTTCATTACCATTATCGCAACTGTTTTCAAGCTTGTAATACCAATGAAAGTAGGCGATTCATTAACGGCGGTAAAGCAGTATATAAACGGTGAAATTACGGATATTGGAATTGTAAAACACGAATTGCTTATAAATATTCTACTGCTTTTGGGCGCCGCCCTACTCTCTGCACTTTTCACTTTTATGATGCGCCAGACCTTCATTGTGGTATCCCGTTATGTGGAATATGATCTGAAGAACGAGGTTTTTCAACATTATGAAAAACTCTCTTTGGGCTTTTATAAACAAAACCGAACAGGTGATTTAATGAACCGCATAAGCGAAGATGTTTCTAAAGTACGCATGTATGTTGGCCCAGCACTTATGTACAGTATTACAACATTGACTTTGTTTGTGGTTGTTATTAGTTATATGTTTTATCAGGCTCCCATCTTAACTTTATATGCCATTGCACCACTACCTGTACTTTCGCTTGCAATATATAGATTGAGCGTGCTTATTAATCAACGCACAACCATTGTTCAGCAGTATCTTTCAAAACTCACCACCTTTACCCAGGAAAGTTTTAGTGGCATTGCTGTAATAAAAGCTTACGGAATTGAACCGCGCACCAACACCAATTTTGAAGAACTTGCCGAAGGAAGCAAAGTAAAAAACATAGATTTGGCAAAGGTTCAAGCACTATTTTTTCCCTTAATGATATTGTTAATAGGCATTAGCAATATCCTCGTAATATATATTGGCGGAACTCGGTACATAAACGGTCAGATTGCGGAATTTGGAACCATTGTTGAATTTTTAATTTATGTGAATATGCTCACTTGGCCCGTTGCAGTTGTGGGTTGGGTAACGTCAATGGTACAACAGGCAGAGGCCTCACAAAAACGAATCAATGAATTTTTGGAAACAGAGCCTTCCATTGAAAATTTAGTTGAAGAAAGTACTCCAGTAGCAGGAAATATTGAATTCAACCATTTATCATTTACATATCCCGACACTGGAATTACCGCTTTAAAGGATATTTCTTTTACAGTAAAACCTGGGGAAACCCTAGCGATTGTTGGTAATACAGGTTCCGGAAAATCTACCATTCTTGAATTGATTGGAAGGCTTTACGATGTGGAAGAAGGTATGCTGAAAATTGACAATACATCAATCCGCCACTTAAACCTGGAAGATTTGCGCGATAGCATTGGCTATGTTCCTCAAGATGCTTTTCTTTTCAGCGATACAATTCAGAACAATATCCGCTTTGGAAAAGAAAATGCATCCGAAGAAGAAGTAGTTGAAGCCGCAAAAAATGCCGCCGTGCACAAAAACATAATTGGTTTTACAAAAGGCTATGACACTGTATTGGGCGAACGCGGAATTACTTTGAGCGGCGGACAAAAGCAGCGTGTTTCCATTGCCCGTGCCATTATTAAAGACCCACAAATACTTCTTTTTGACGATTGCCTCTCTGCGGTAGATACCGAAACAGAAGAGCAAATACTTCAAAATCTGCTTAAAATTTCAGAAAATAAAACCACTATCATGGTGAGCCATAGAATATCTTCTGTAAAAAATGCCAACAAAATTATTGTCCTAGAAGACGGAAAAATCATACAACAAGGCACACACAATAATTTAGTTAACAGTGAAGGCTATTACAAGGAACTTTACGCAAAACAACTTTTAGAAAAAGAAATGTAAATTTTACTTTGGCTGATTTGGTTTTTTTTTGGATTTTTGGCAAAACGTTAGCAAAAAACAGAAATTATGAGTGACCACTATACGATGGAGCAAGAAGAGATTTTTTCAAAAGTAATGCGCGCCGGAAGACGCACCTATTTTTTTGACGTAAGGTCCACAAAGGCAGGAGATTTTTACCTTACCATTACGGAAAGCAAAAAATTTACAAATGACGATGGTTCCTACCATTACAAAAAACACAAGATTTATCTTTACAAAGAAGATTTCAACGAGTTTAAAGATAACCTTGAAGAAATGATAAACTACGTAATCGATGAAAAAGGTGAGGAAGTAATAAGCGAACGTCACCAAAAAGATTATAAAAAAGAAACCGATGAAGTAACCGCTGCTGCTGAAAAAGCTTCAGAAAACGGACAACAGGACACCAGCAACTTCACCGATATTGAATTTGATGATATATAAATTTCAAACTTTTATAAATATAACCGGCACGGTAACAATCGCTGCCGGTTTTTTTATTTCAAAAGCTCTAATACTTTGCTTATTTTTCAGAAATAAAACTTTTTCCCAACAACTTTCATGGTAAACAAACTATACCGACCCTACAAACCAAATCTGGATTTTTCGGGGTTGGACCATATTGTAATTGGCAGTGGAATGGGCGGCCTCACCGTTGCGACCTGGCTTGCAAAAGCAGGTAAAAGAGTTGCAATCTTTGAGCGGCATTACGTACCAGGTGGTTTCACACACAGCTTTAAGCGTAAGGATGGGTTTCAGTGGGATGTGGGTGTGCACTATGTGGGCAATATGGCGAAAGATTCTTCTCTAAAGGGTTTTTTCGACTTTTTGACAGATGGAAAATTGGAGTGGGAATCCATGGGCGAAGTATATGATGTCGCAAATATTGAAGGCAAGGAGTATCTTTTTAAAGCTGGAAAGGAAAATTTCAAAAAACAATTTATCACTTACTTTCCCAAGGAAGAAAAAGCAATTGATAGATACCTTTCCTTGATTGAACAAACCAATAAACGCGGCAGTGCATTTTTCTTTGAAAAAATCTTTGAGCCTTGGTTTAGCAAATCAGTTGGTTGGATATTCAAGAAAAGATATTCAAAGTTTTCACAGAAGACTACTTGGGAAGTTTTAAACGAAATAACCAACAATCAACAACTCATAATGGTTCTCTGCGCACAGTGCGGCAATTACGGACTTTCACCCAAGAAAAGCAGTTTT
>TARA_R110002020_G_scaffold48670_2_pt1 | contig 15439 bp, 14 predicted proteins | sample TARA_R110002020 | Tara Oceans TARA_R110002020 (sample SAMEA4396489) | marine metagenome | biome: Westerlies Biome; feature: [MES] marine water layer (ENVO:01000295) within the mesopelagic zone...; material: water (ENVO:00002006), including particulate matter (ENVO:01000060) such... | reverse complement strand
CCTCGCCGATGCCGAACCAGATGATCATCAGCGGCAGGTAGGCGAGCGGCGGGATCGGCCGGTAGAACTCGATCGGCGGGTCGAAGATGCCGCGCATCTTGGGGCTCATCCCCATTGCCAGGCCGAGCGGCACCCCGATGGCGCAGGCCAGCAGGAAGGCGCCGAAGACGCGCGCCGCCGAAATGGCGATGTGCTCCCACAGCGGCGTGCCGGTGAAGCCGTTCTGCCAGACGGAGATGAACTTCTGGACGATGGACTGGGGCGATGGCACGAACAGCGGCTTCACCAGTTCCAGCTCGGTAATACCCCACCACACGAAGATCAGCAGGGCGATGGTGAACAGGCTCAGGACCAGCGTGTCGCCGGAGCCCGGGACGCCATAGGTTTCGCCGGGCTGGGTCGGCTTGCCGCGTGTGAGCCGCGCGATGCCGGCGCCGAAGCCGGTCCGCGGGGGCGTGCTCTTGGCCGTGGGCTCGGACACCTGATCGCTCATGCGGCCTCCTCGTCGGCAAAGATGATGGTGAGCACCTCTTCGCGGATCCTGATGAAGTCTGGAGATGCCTTGAGGGCGCGCGCCGTCTCGCCGGCGAGGTAGCGGCGCGAGAACGGCAGGTCGAAGCGGTGCGCGATCCGGCCCGGTCGCGGCGACATCACCACCAGGTGGGTGCCCATGAACAGGGCCTCCTCGACGCTGTGGGTGATGAAGAACATGGATTTCTTGGTGTCGTCCCAGATCCTGAGGATCAGTTCCTGGGCCTTTTCCCGGGTCAGCGCGTCGAGCGCGCCGAGGGGCTCGTCCATCAGCAGCAGCTTCGGCTCGCAGGTGAGCGCCCGGGCGATGCCTACCCGCTGCTGCATGCCGCCGGAGAGCGCGTAGACGGGCGACTGCTCGAAGCCCGACAGGCCCAGCAGGCCGATGAACTTCTCGGCGATGGCGTGGCGGTTCTGCTGGGAGATTCCCTGCAGCTTGAGCCCGAAGGCGACGTTGTCGAGCACGTTGAGCCAGGGCAGCAGCGCGTGCTTCTGGAAGACCACGGACCGGTTGGCGCCGGGGCCGTCGATGGGACTGCCGTCCAGGGTCAACGTGCCGGACGACGGCGCCAGGAAGCCGGCGATCAGGTTGAGCAGGGTGGACTTGCCGCAGCCCGACGCGCCGAGGGCCACGACGAATTCGCCGGGCCCGATGGACAGGTCGATCTTGCTCAGCGCCTCCACCGGCGGGCGGCCGTTGGCGGCGGGGTAGATCACCGACACGTCGTCGATAACGAGAGCCATCGTTCCTCCGGAGTGGAACGCCACGGCGGCGCGCCGCCGTGGCGTCTGGTGTCGCGAGGGAAAGCCTATTCCGCGAGAGCGGCCTTGGCGAACTCGTCGGTCACGTAGTCGGAGTAGTCGTCGGCGAGCTGGTCGATGCGACCGGCCTCCTTGAGGAACTCCGCGGTCGCCTTCAGCGCCTGCGCGGCGCCGCCGCCCAGCCACTTCTCGCCGACCTGCTCGGACAGCGGCAGGTAGGTGAAGCCCTCGATGATTTCCGGCACCTGGCCCGGCTCTGCGCCGGTGCGCTCGGCGATCGCCTTCACGGCGGCGCTGTCCGGAGTCCAGGCCGACGGATCCTTCAGATAGGCCTCGTTGGCTTCGTCCATGGCCTTGGTGAAGGCGACCATGGCGTCCTTGTTGGCCGCCGCGAACTCCTTGTTCACCACCCAGGCGTCGAAGGTCGGGAAGCCCCATTCGGCGGTCTGGTTGGCGCTGATCAGCCGCTTGCCCGTCTGCAGGATCTTCGCCTGCACCGGCTGCCAGATGAAGCCGCCGTCGATCGCGCCCTGTTCCCAGGCAGCGGCGATCTGGTCCGGCGGCATGGAGATGATGGTCAGCTCCCGTTCACCGATGCCGGCGTTCTGGAGCGCGCCCATCAGCGAGAAATGCGCCGTGGAGCCCACCGGCACCGCGATGCGCTTGCCCTTGAGGTCCTCGATGGTCTCGATGCCGGAGCCGTCGCGCACGATGAGCGATTCCGCGTCGCCGATGACCATGGCGAACATGAACATCTCGATCGGTACGCCCTGGCTGGCGGCGATCGCCAGGGGCGAGGAGCCGAGGTCGGAGAGGACGACGTCGCCCGAGGCCATGGCGGCGATCACGTCGGTGCCGGCGGCGAACTTGCGCCACTCGATGTCCCAGCCGGTGGCGCTTTCGAATTTCTTCTCCGCTGCGGCGTACTGGTCCGGGGTCGGGTTGCCGAAGTGGCCGATGATGACGGTTTCGGCCTGGGCGGCGCCGACAAACGCCGCGGAGGCCGTGACGCCGGCCACGAGGAATGCTGCGAGGGTGGTCTTCATGCTGTTCGTTCCTTCTCTTTTCGGATGGTCCGTCCCCTTTTGCGGGGATCTGGTCTGGTTGAGGGTGTCCGCACTTTTCACCCTGGGAATGCAGTGGGCAAGCTGCTTTCAGCGCGGATATGCATCACGTTTTCCTCGCAAGGCCGTTCACCACGGTGGCGGGCGCACAGGAGAAGGCAACGACCTCCTCGGCCAGCACGTCGATGGTGTCGACAAGGGAAGCACGTTGCGTGCCGCTTCGGTGAGGATCGAGAATTCCGTGCAGGCAACGAGCAGCGCGTCGGCGCCGGCCCGTTCGAACGCGGCGGCGGCGGTCGCGAGCGTCCGCCGCGCCGGCTCGTAGTCGCGCACCTTTACGGCGCGTATCGCGGCCAGAGCATCCTCCTCCCCACGGTCGTAAAGCGGCGCCACGCCGTGCTCGGCCAGTGGCTGCTCGAAGACGCCGGTGATGCGGATGGCCGGAGAGGCGAGAATGCCGACACGGCGGACGCCGGCCTCCGCGAGGCGCCGGGCCGACAGCGCCACCATGTCGAGAAAGGGTATGCAGACCGCGCCGCGGATTTCCGGGGCAAAATGGTGGGCGGTGTTGCAGGGCATCGCCAGCGCTTCCGCGCCGGCCGCTTCCAGGCGCCGCGCCATGGCGGCAAGCACCGGACCCGGGTCGGCGCCGGTGCCATCCACGATCGCCTTCACCCGCGACGGCACCTGCGGATTGTTGTCGACCAGCAACGGCACGTGGTCCTGGTCGTCGGTGACCTCGGTCCGCCCGATGACGCGTTGCATGAACAGCACGGTCGCCTCGGGTCCCATGCCGCCGAGCACGCCGACCCGCCGCCTGGCGGCCATCACGCGGCGCCCTCCAGGGCGAGGCGGTCGGTGCAATGGGCGATGATCCCGGCGATCTGCCGGCAGTCGTCGACGGAGAAGGTCAGCGGGATGCGCATGTCGAACAGGCCGGCCAGCACCCGGTCTGTTCGCGGCAGCTCCTGCGCCTCCAGGTAGGTCCAGCTGGCGTGGGTGGAGGTGAACGCCACCGGCTCCGACGCGCCGAACCATTTGAGCTCTACACCGAGCGCCTTCGCGTCGGCCACGAAGCGGCGGGCTTCGTCGGCGGCAATCCCGGGGATCCGGAACTGGATGGACGAGCCCACGTAACGCTCCTCCGGGGGGCGCTTCGGCAGCGCCAGGGACGGCACGGAGCCCAGCCGCTCCTCGATCGCCCGGTAGCGGGCGTTCCAGCGCTCCACGTTGGCGTCCAGCCCGGCCAGCTGCGGCAGCAGGATGGCAGCGCGCAGATTGTCCATCCGCCCCGAATTGTTCGGGATTTCCAGGCGGATCCGCTCGAACGCCTCGGCCGGCGGCGCGGCGCCGTGGCGCTCGTAAAGCATGTAGGAGCCCGACAGGACGATGGCGCGGGCCATCAGGTCGGGGTCGTCGCTGGTGAGCAGGCCGCCCTCGCCGGAGTTGATGTGCTTGTAGGTCTGGGTGCTGAAGCAGGCGGCACGGCCGAAGCTGCCGCTCTTCGTGCCGCGCCAGGCGGCCCCCATGGTGTGGGCGCAGTCCTCGATCACCGTCATCCCGCACCGGTCGGCGATCGCCATGAGGGCGTCCATGTCGGCGAGGTGGCCGCGCATGTGCGACAGGAGCAGGAAACGGGCGCCCGAGCCGGCGGCCTTCGCCTTCAGGTCGGCGAGGTCGATGACCAGGTCCTCGGTGATCTCCACCAGCACCGGCCGGCCGCCGGCGGCGACGATCGCGCCCGGCACCGGCGCCAGGGTGAAGGCGTTGGTGAGCACCGTCTCGCCCGGCGCCAGCCCCGCGGCGCGCAGCGCCAGCTGCAGCGCGGTGCCGCCGGAGGCGCAGGCGAGGCAGTAGCGGCTGCCCTGGTAGTTGGCATAGGCGCGCTCGAGCGCGGAGGCTGCGGGAACCTCGCCGTCGGCGATGTTGTAGCGGTGCAGCCGGCCCGTCCGCATCACCTCGACGGCCGCCGCGATGGCGGCCTCGCCGATGGCTTCCTGCTGGGTGAAGCTGCGGGTGAAGGGACGCACACTCATCGTCGTGGCGACCACGTCCTTCGGGGTTCGCCCCGGCTGCGGGCGGCTGCTCGTTCAACGAAAGCGCAGGACGGAAGATGCATAAGCAATGATCATGACCAGGAAACGAGCGGGTGCAAATGCAAAATTCCCGCTCTAACATGCAGGAGCTGCATGTTGTCGGGGGCGGATCCGATGAAGCTGGACTGGCTGGAAGACATCCTGGCGGTGCTGGAGGCGGGCTCGCTGGCGGGCGCGGCGGAACGCCGGTTCGTCACCCAGCCGGCGTTCTCCCGGCGCATCATGGCGATCGAGGCGCATCTCGGCGTGGAGCTTCTCGACCGCAGCCGCAAGCCGGCGCAAATGAAGGCGGCGGTGCGCGGCGAGCGCGAGCGCATCCAGGACCTCGCCACCCGGCTGCGCGAGCTGGAAAACCACCTGCGTCGTCAGGATCGCGACGTGCAGAACCGCATCGTCATCTCCTGCCAGCACGCCATCACCACCTCGCTGGCGCCGGCGCTTGTCCAGCAGCTGTCGGCCGACCGGAACCTCAGCACGCGGCTGCGCTCGGCCAATCGCGAGGAGTGCTACGCCCAGCTCATGACGAAGCAGGCCGACATCGCCTTGCTTTATCAGTCGGAGAGCGAGCCGCTGCCGCCGGGCGACACCTATCTGGAACGCATCGAGATGGGGGTGGAGCTGCTGATCCCGGTGTTTCCGGCGGCGCTCCTGAAGCAGTTGAACGAAGACTTCGCGCGCGGCGTGATCCCGATCGTCGCCTATCCGGCCGAGGTGTTTCTCGGCAAGGTGGTTAACCAGGAGATCCTGCCGGGCTTCGCCAGCGCGGCATTCCTGAGCCGCCGGGCGGAGACCGCGCTCACCCTGGCGATGAAGCAGCTGGTGTCGGCCGGTGTCGGCGTGGCGTGGCTGCCGGCGAGCCTGGTGGCGGGGGAGCTGGCGTCGGGCGAACTGGCCGACCTGAGCGCGGAGTTCGGCGCCGGACGGCTGCAGACGGTGGCCATGCGCCTGCGGCTCGACGGCGCGCCGGTGGTCGACTGCGTGTGGGCGGAGATCGCCCGCATGTACCAGGCGCCGGCCGATCCACCCGGGCCGCGTGACCCGCTGGCGGAACCGGTGGGCGGCGACGGCGGCTTGGCCAATTCCAGCGCAATCGGCTAGAGGAATCCCGGATCGAACCGGATATGGATCGGCTCGAGGTCATGAGGCCGACCGCGATGCGCGGCGCGGCCGACATGCGGGGAAGGGACGGGGTGGGCAAGCAGCCGCGCGGCATACAATCGATCGAGGTGGGCGGCCGGCTGCTGAACGCGCTGGTGGCCCATGCCACGCCGATGTCGCTGAAGGAACTCGCCGCCGCCGCGGAAATGGCGCCGGCACAGGCGCACGGCTATCTGGCGAGCTACCGCCGATGCGGCATGGTGGAGCAGGATGCCGCCACCGGTCGCTACCAGCTTGGTCCGTTCGCCATGCGGCTGGCGACGGCGCGGCTGCGGTCGGTGCCGGAGCTGGTCGCCGCGACCGAGGCGACCGTCGCGCTCGCCCGGGAGCTCGGCATCATGGCGACCCTGGCGGTATGGGGGCCGCACGGCGCCACGGTCGTGCACCGCCAGGACGGCGACGAGGTGCTGAACGTCAACATCCGCGTCGGCACCATGTTCGCCATGGAGGGCACGGCAACGGGATATCTGTTCGCGGCGTTTGCGCCGGCGGCGCGCAAGGCCGCGGCCGCGGCGGCGGAGAGCCGGGCGGCCGGGCCGATCGTCGAGGCGCGCGGCAGCGGCTACGCGATGATCCGCGAGGCACCGGTTCCGGGCGTCAACGCGATCGCCGCGCCGATCCTCGATGCCGACGGCGCGATCACCGCGGCGATCACCCTGATCGGCACGGTGAACCGGTTGCCGGTCGCCAGGAACGGCAACCCCGTGCTGGCGCGGATCCTCGAGGTGACGAGGGCGTTGTCGGCGGTGCTGGCCGGGCGGCCAGCCCATGAGCGGGAGCACTAGATGCCGGCAGCGGAAGGGCGGGGTGTCCGCTCCATCGAAGTCGGCGCGCATCTGCTCGACGTGCTGGCCGCCAGCACGGAACCGCTGATGCTGCGCGACCTGTCCCGGCGCGCCGGCGTCGCACCTGCCCAGGCGCACGCCTACCTGACGAGCCTGCGCAAGCTGGGGCTCGTCGAGCAGGAACCGCGGACGACCCGCTACCGCCTCGGCCCGGCCACCCTCGACCTCGGGATCGTGCGCACCCGCAACGTCGACCCGATCCGGCTGGCACAGGAGGCGGCCATCGCGCTGTCTGCGGAGACCGGACTGTCGGTGGCGCTGGTCGTCTGGGGGTCGTTCGGGCCGACGGTGATCCAGGTCGAGGAAGGACCGGACCAGATCCACATCAACACCAAGGCCGGCACCGTCTATTCGATCACCGGCACGGCGAGCGGCCGGGTGTTCGCGGCCTTTCATTCCCCGGCCATCGTCGAGCGCGCGCTGGCGGAGGAGCAGGGCGAGAACGGTTCGACCGGCCGTGTCGGCTCCGTGGCCGTGCTGAGCGCGGCCGACGTCGCCGCCATCCGCAGCGCCGGCTACGCAACGGTGTCACCGCCGCCGGTGCCCGGGGTGAACGCGCTGGCGGCGCCGATTTTCGATCATTCCGGGCAGATCCTGATCGCGATCACCCTGATCGGCGCGGAGGGCGTGCTCGACAACGGGCCCGACAGTCCGTTCCTGCCGGTCCTGCTCCGCCATGCCCGGGACGTCTCGCGCAAGCTCGGTGCCGACGACGCCTTCGGAGACCGGGACGCGGCAGGGCGCCCGGATCCGGCCGCAGAACCGGCTTCCTGAGCCTCGCCGCCGCCCGGGGCGATCCGTCCCAATGGGGGCGACCGACCCGAAGCGCGACGTTCATCCCTCTGCATCTCAATCCGCGAAGCGCGCGCCCGACAGCGGCTGTCGGGCGCTGGCGCATGGCTGTGTGCCGGGGCGCGCGCTCCGGCGGGATCGTTTGCGCCGGCAGCTCATTTGTTATAAGCGAACGAATTATATAATCACGAAGTAGACTGATGGGTGGATCCACATGGAAGGCGTAAAGGACAGGGTGGCCGTGGTCACCGGCGCAGGACAGGGCAATGGCCGGTCGATCGCGCTCGGGCTGGCGCGCAACGGCGCGCACGTGGCGGTCTGCGACATCGACGGCGCGAAGGCGGCGGACACGGCGGCGGCCATCGAGGCGCTCGGCGTGCGGGCCTTTGCGGCGACCGTGGACGTCTCCGACAAGGCCGCCTGCGCGGGCTTCGCCACGGCGTGCCGCGAGCGGCTCGGCGAGGTCGAGATCCTGATCAACAACGCCGGCATCATCCGTCGGCAGCCCATCGGAGACGCGGGCTTCGACGACGGCTGGGACGCACTGTTCCGGGTCAATGTCGACGGGACCCGCAACATGCTGAAGGCGCTGCTGCCGCAGCTCCGGGCGCGCCGGGGCCGCGTCGTGAACCTCGGCTCGATCATGTCGGTGACGGCCGGCTCCGGCATCTCCGCCTACGCCGCGACCAAGGGCGCGATCCTGCAGTTCACCCGGGCGATGGCGCACGAGCTCGCCGCCGACGGGATCCGGGTGAACGCCATCGCACCCGGGGTCATCGCCACGCCGATGACCGAGACGACCCGCGCCAACGCCGACGCCATCAGCCGCTTCATGAGCCACACGCCGCTCGGCCGCGTCGGCGAGCCGGACGAACTCGTGGGGCCGGCGCTGTTCCTTGTGTCGGAGATGTCCAGCTACGTGACCGGCGTGCTGCTGCCGGTGGACGGCGGCTACCTGACCGCCTGATTGTCGCCCGTTCGGAAGAGATCTCACATGAAAAAGCATTTCTGCGACGTTCTCGTCGTCGGATCCGGCGCCGGCGGGCTGTCGGCCGCCGTGACCGCCGCGCATCGCAACCTGAATGTCCTCGTGGTCGAGAAGGAGCCCGTCTTCGGTGGCACCACGGCGCGCTCGGGCGGCTGGATGTGGATCCCCGGCAACGCACCGGCCAGGCGGGCCGGCGTCGTCGACAGCGCCGAGAAGGCCCGCGCCTATCTGGAGCACGAGGCCGGCGCGCATTTCGACGCCGCCCGGGTCGATGCGTTCCTGGCGGCGGGCCCCAAGGCGGTCGAATTCTTCGAGACCGAGACGGCGCTGCAGTTCGATCTGGGCCCGACCTTCGCCGACTATCACCCGGATGCGCCGGGCGGCATGCCGGGTGGCCGGTCGATCGTGGCACGCCCCTTCGACGGTCGCGAACTCGGCAAGGAGGTGCAGCGCCTGCGGCCGCCGCTGGCCGAGATCACCTTCCTCGGCATGATGATCGGCTCCGGCAAGGAGCTGTTGCACTTCTTCAAGGTGACGCGCTCGCCGATCTCCGCCTTTTTCGTCGCCAGGCTCTTCCTCAAGTTCATGCGCGACAAGGCGTTTCACGGCCGGGCCATGCGGCTGATGAACGGCAACGCGCTGGTCGCGCGGCTGGCCAAGTCGTGCTTCGACAAGGGCGTGCCGATCTGGACCCGCGCGCCCGTCCGCACGCTGGTGAAGGACGAGGCCGGACGCGTGACGGGCGCCGTCGTGGACACCGCGTCCGGACCGGTGGAGATCGTGGCCGCCAAGGGCGTGGTGCTGGCGGCCGGCGGCTTTCCCCAGGACATCACCCGGCGCAAGGCGCTGTTTCCCCATGCGCCCAGCGGCAACGAACACGCCTCGCCGGCGCCGCCCGGCAACACCGGCGACGGGTTGCGCCTTGGCGAGGCCGTAGGGGCGACGGTGGACGACACGCTGCCGAACCCCGCCGCCTGGGTGCCGATCTCGCGGCCGGTCCGACCCGACGGCACGCTCGGCACGTTCCCGCATTTCGTAGACCGATCGAAGCCCGGCGTGATCGCCGTGACGCGGTCCGGCCGGCGCTTCGTCAACGAGGCGGATTCCTATCACGACTTCTGCCAGGCGATGGTGAAGCGGTGCAACGAGGAGGGCGGCGAGATCTGCGCCTATTTCGTTGCCGACCACCCGACGTTCCGCAAGTACGGCCTCGGCTACGCCAAGCCGGCGCCGGTGCCCTACGAGGGGCAGATCAGGTCGGGCTATCTGATCCGCGGCGAGACGCTGGCCGAACTGGCGGAGAAGATCGGCGCGGACCCGGCCGGGTTGCAGCGTACCGTCGAGCGCTACAACGGGCCGGCGCGCAAGGGCGAGGACCCCGAGTTCCACAAGGGGTCGACCGCCTACAACATCTCGCTCGGTGATCCCGAGCACGGGCCGAACCCGTGCCTGGCGCCGGTCGAGAAGGGGCCGTTCTACGCGGTAAAGCTCGTCGTCGGCGATCTTGGCACCTTCGCCGGGCTGCGCGCCGACGGGAACGCGCGCGTTCTCGATGCCGACCGCCGTCCGATCCCCGGCCTCTATGCCGCCGGCAACGACGCCGCCAGCATCATGGGCGGAAACTATCCCGGCGGCGGCATCACGCTGGGACCGGCCATCACCTTCGGCTACATCGCCGCCCGGCACATGGCGGGAGCCAACGATTGATCCGGCCCGCCGGCCGGCCGGTGCTCCCCCTGGCGGAGCTGCCGGCGGGGGCGATGCTGAAGGGCATCGCGTTCGGGCTCGCCGCCGCCCTCGGCTGGGCGATCTACAACGTCGGGGTCGAGGTCGGCCGCAAGCAGGGCTTCTCCAGCGCCGATCTGACGCTGCTGCGCTACATCGTGCCGGCCGTCGTGCTGCTGCCGCTGCTGATCGCCCGGCGCCGGCAGGTGGCGGCGCGGCTGGGCCTGGCGAAGGCGGCGGCACTGACGCTCGCGATCGGGCCGCTGTTCGCGTTCGTGTTCAACACCGGCTACGGCATCGCGCCACTCGCCCATGCGGTGGTGATCAGCCCCGGCATGACGATGATCACCGCCAACGCCCTGTCGGTACTGATCGATCGCCGGCCGCTGCCGCTCCACCGCCAGGTCGGCATCGTCATCCTGATCGGCGGGCTCGCCGCCATCGCGTTTGATCAGCCGGCGGCGAAAGACCCGACGACGGCCACCTGGCTCGGCGATCTGTGCTTCGTGTGCTCGGGTTTCCTGTGGGGGCTGTTCACCTACCTGCTCGGTCGCTGGCGCCTCGACCCCATCGACACCACGGCGGCGGTCGGGCTGCTCGCCACCGTCACCTTCCTGCCGGTCTACCTGATCTGGTTCGGCCCGACCGACCTGCCGCTCGGTGACTGGGCCCTGCAGGTCGTCTACCAGGGCGGTCTCGGCGGGTGCCTTGCGATCATCCTCTACGCGGCGGCGATCGCCACCATCGGCCCGGGCCTCGGCGGGCTCTTTCCGGCGCTGGTGCCGCCGCTGGCGGTGCTGCTGGCGATCCCGCTCGCCGGCAGCCTGCCGACGTCCGCCCAGTGGGTTGGCATCGGGCTCGCAACCCTTGGATTGCTCACCTCCCTGGATCTTGCACGCAGGTTGCTGGGAGGCGGCAGAAGACCGCGCTGACCGTGGATTTCCGCAGCATCTGCCCGGTGGCGGAGGTTGATGGAAATGCGCAATTCGTATATGCCGAATAAATTAGTCCATTGAGAATGAAGAAGCGTCCGAGCAAGGACGGGAGGAAACATGAAGAAGCATCTCGTGGCGGCCGGAATGGTCGCGCTGGTGGCCAGCGTCCAGACCGCATCGGCCGAAAAATTCGACCTGCAGAGCGTGTTCGGCCTGCAGGTTCCCTCCATCGGGCCGAGCCCGCAGAAGTGGGCGGAGAAGGTCGAGCTAATGACCGGCGGCGACGTCGAGATCGACGTGCACGGCGCCGGCGAGTTCGTGCCCCCGTTCGAGGTCTTCGACGCGGTCAGCTCCGGCGCGATCCCGATGGGCTTCGACTGGATCGGATACTGGGCTGAGAAGATCCCGGTGGCGAACCTGGTCGGTTCGATGCCGTTCGGCCCGACCCCCGACGTGGCGCTCGCCTGGATGTTCAAGGGCGGCGGACTCGAGATCATCCAGAAGGCCTACGACCCCTTCAACGTGAAGGTGCTCCCGTGCCATCTGGTCGTGCCGGAGGCCGGCGGCTGGTTCAACAAGGAGATCACCAGCCCGGACGACTTCAAGGGCCTGAACATGCGCATTGCCGGACTGGGCGGCAAGGCGCTGGCCAAGCTCGGCGCCAACACCCAGCTGGTGCCGGCCGGCGAGATCTTCGTGTCGCTGGAGACGGGCCGTATCGACGCCACCGAGTTCTCCGCGCCGCAGCTTGATCTCGGCTTCGGCTTCCAGAAGGTTGCCAAGCACTATTACTTCCCGGGCTGGCACCAGCCGTCCAGCTGGGATTCCATCATCATCAACATGGATGTGTGGAATGGCTTCTCGGAAGACCAGCAGTCGAAGATGGTCGAGGCCTGTATGGCCAACATCTCCGACAACCTGGGCGACCAGATCAACGCCCAGGCCGAAGCCATCGCGACGATCCGCGAAGCGGGCGTGACGGTCGAGCGGTTCCCGGAGCCGGTGCTCGACGCGCTGCGGGCCGCCTCCAGCGAGGTGCTTGACGAGGAAGCGGCGAAGGATCCCATCTTCAAGGAAGCCTACGAGTCGCTGACGGCCTATATCGAGCGCGTCGGCGAGTGGGACACCCTGCAGGCCCTCCCGCGCAACTAGCCAGCAGCGCTCCCCGAGCGCATCCTGCTTGTGACAGGACCGGCCCGCCACCGGCGCGCCGGTCCTTCCCATTCCGGACCCACGATCATGCGACGGTTGCTCCAGTTCCTCATCGACGCAAGCTGCGTCGTCGGACGCCAGATCGGCTGGCTGATCCTGCCGCTGGTGGTGTTCGTCTGCGGCGCGGTGCTGGCGGCGCAGCTTGGCGTCAACCAGATCGTGTCGTGGTCCGGCTCGGTTCCGCTCATCGGCGACGCGCTGACCGTCAACAGCCTGCTCGACCTGCAATGGTCGATCTTCGCCCTCGTGGTCCTGTTCGGCGGCGTCTACGCGCTGCGCGACGACCAACATGTCAGCGTCGACTTCCTGTCGTCCGGATTCTCCCCGCGTGTCCGTCTGATCATCCGCACGATCGGCGACCTGATCCTGCTTGTGCCGTTCGCCGCGATCATCGTCTGGTACGGCACCAGGTTCGCCGTGTCGTCGTTCAACAGCGGCGAAAGCTCCACCTACGGCGGGCTGATGGACCGCTGGATGGTCAAGGCCTGCGTCCCCATCGCCTTCGCCCTTCTGGGCATCTTCGGTCTCTCCCGGGCGCTGTTGACGATCCTCGACCTGGCAAGCCCCCAAGCGCGTGACGAAAGGACCTCGGACCGATGAGCGAGGTCTTCTGGCCCTGCGTGATGCTGGCCGCGCTGATGGCGGGCATCTTCGCCGGCTACCCCGTGGCGTTCGTGCTTGCCGGCGTCGGCATCCTGACCGCGTTCCTGGCCGGCGTGCCGGTGCTGTTCCTGTCCACCTCCGTCTCGCGGATCTATTCGGGCATCCTCACCAACTGGCTGCTGATCGCCATTCCGCTGTTCGTCTTCATGGGGCTGATGCTGGAGCGCTCGGGCATCGCCGAACGGCTGCTGCGCTCGCTGGCGGCGATCTTCCGCGGCCTGCCGGGCGGCTATGCCTTCGCCGTGGCCATCATCGGCGTGGTGATGGCCGCCTCGACCGGCATCATCGGCGCCTCGGTGGTGCTGATGGGCATGATGGCGCTGCCGACCATGCTCAAGAACAACTACGATCCGAAGGTTTCCAGCGGACTGATCGCCGCCAGCGGCACGCTCGGCATCCTGATTCCGCCGTCGATCATGCTGATCGTGCTGGGCGACCAGATGCGGATCTCGGTCGGCGACCTGTTCATGGGCGCCGTCGGGCCCGGCCTGTTCCTCGGCGTTCTCTACATCTTCTACATCGCCGCGATCGCGATCTTCCAGCCGCACAAGATGCCGCCGGCCGAGATCGAGTCGGCGGGCAGCTTCGGCGCCAGCCTGGCCCGGCTGCTGCTCGACCTGCTGGCGCCGGTGATACTGATCGCCGCGGTGCTCGGCACCATCGTCGCGGGCATCGCCACGCCGACGGAATCCGCCGCCATCGGCGCCCTCGGCGCGACGGTCCTCGCGCTGGTTTCCGGGCGGCTCGACCTGCGAACGGTCGCCACCGCTCTGCGCGACACCACCAAGACCACCTCGATGATCATCTTCGTGATGATCGGCGCCACGGTGTTCAGCGTGATCTTCCGCAAGCTCGGCGGCGACGACATGATCGAGGACGCCTTCGCCGTTCACGAGGGCAATCCGTACCTGATCCTGCTGATGATCATGGGCCTGGTGTTCGTGCTCGGCTTCTTCCTCGAATGGGTCGAGATCACGCTCGTCGTGGTGCCCATCGTGGCGCCGGTGGTGGCCGGGCTCGATTTCGGCCTCGGCCGCGACCAGACGCTGATCTGGTTCGCGATCGCGCTGTCGGTGAACCTGCAGACATCGTTCCTGACGCCGCCGTTCGGCTACGCGCTGTTCTACCTGCGCGGGATCGCGCCGCCCGAGATCTCCATCTCGACGATCTACAAGGGCGTGATCCCCTTCGTGATCCTGCAGATCCTGGCGCTCGCCTCGGTGATCTCGTTCCCGCAGCTGACGCTGTGGCTGCCGGAATATCTGTCGCGGTGACGCGGCACTACGCCGCCGCGCGCAGGCGCCAGCAGGCGGCCACGTAGCGGACCTCGTCGCCCTCCACGAACGGATCGAAAGCGGCGCGCACCGTGTCGATGACGCGCGCCCGGGTGGCGGCATCGGCGTCCTTGAGGGCAAGGCCCACGGGCCCGAGCCGGGTGAGAAACGGAACCAGTCCGGCCGCGGGGAAGCTGCAGGCGACGTCGGCGGGCTCGATCCTGGTCGCCGACCATCCGCTCTCCGACAGGATGCGCGAGACCCGGTCGGCGTCGGCGAAGGCGAACTGGCCGGGCGCATGCGGGTCGCGCGCCGGCATTTCGGCCAGGAACGGGGCGGCCGTACGTTCCGCCGTGATCATGAACGGGTTGTCGACCGGCGCCCGCCAGGCGAACGCGTCCAGTTCCGCACCCGCCCTTGCGGCGGCGCGCAGGTTGGCGAAGGCGGCCACCGGGTCGGCGAAGAACATCACCCCGAAGCGCGAGACGATCCGGTCGAACCCGGCGGACGCGAAGCGGTGGGACCCGGCATCGGCCTGCACGAAGGTCGCCGGCAGGGCGGCGGCTGCGGCCCGTTCGCGGGCCCGGGCGAGCATCGGCTCGGAAAGGTCGACGCCAATGGCGGTCCCGCCACCCAGCCGCCGGGCGATGGCAAGCGTGGTGGCGCCGGTGCCGCAGCCGACGTCCAGAACGTGCGCCCGGCTGTCTTCCGGGATCTCCGCGACGAGCCGCGTCTCGAACCCCGCGAACATGCGGTCGAGGGTGTCCTGGGCATCGACCCAGGCCTGGCCCGCCGGGCCGTTCCACAGGGTCGCCTGGTCGACCGGCGCAGGGTTGCCGGTGCCGGCGTCGGACGGGGTTTGGGCGTCGTTGGTCATGGCGGCATGTCTCCTCGTCTGCCCGCCGCGACGCGGCGGAATCGCTTGCCCGATGCGGGTTGAGATGGCACCCTGCCACTTCAAGCTGACTTGAGGTCAAGGGGCGCCCGGGACAAGGAAGCGACGATGGACATCGCGGAGGCGGCGCGGCGGTCCGGGGTGCCGGCCTCAACGCTGCGCTACTACGAGGAGAGGGGGCTGATCGCCTCGGTGGGCCGGAGCGGCCTCAGGCGCGTCTTCGACGACGACGTCCTGGAGCGGCTGGCGATGATCGCACTCGGGCGTGCCGCCGGCTTCTCGCTTGACGAGATCGCCGGCATGTTCGGCGCCGATGGACGGCCGAGCCTCGATCGCGCGGTGCTGTCGGCCAAGGCCGACGAGCTGGACCGGACCATCCGGCGCCTCGGCGTCATGCGGGACGGCCTGCGTCACGCCGCCGCCTGCGCCGCGCCCAGCCACATGGAGTGCCCGACCTTCCGCCGCATCCTCGGCAAGGCCGCGACCGGCGCGTTCGAGC
>TARA_R110002020_G_scaffold473875_2_pt1 | contig 15448 bp, 14 predicted proteins | sample TARA_R110002020 | Tara Oceans TARA_R110002020 (sample SAMEA4396489) | marine metagenome | biome: Westerlies Biome; feature: [MES] marine water layer (ENVO:01000295) within the mesopelagic zone...; material: water (ENVO:00002006), including particulate matter (ENVO:01000060) such... | reverse complement strand
GCTTTCCTAACTATAGGGGCGGACCACTTCAAAGGGGGAGGCTCACCGCCACCTGCGCCTGCCTGCTCGTCAAGTAGCGATGGGACGCTGAACTGAGATGGTCAGGACTATGGGAAACTTGCGTCGGCGATGAAGATCAGATGTCAGCAAGCGCAATGCGCTCTGCCAAAGACGACCTTGAAATGCTTGCAATTCCGCCAGGCCTAACCGAGGTGGGATTCCGCGCAGCACTCACATCTATTTTCAGGAACACTGTCATTGTTCAGGAGATTGAACGGCTATCAACAACGGGCCTTACTGACGGCGCCGCTCATGACCTTTTGCGTTCTTTATGCGGCATCACGGAAAAAGAAGCCGCACGCCGTTGGCAGGTACTTAAGAGTTGGCTAAGCGCGCTTTTTCCAAACGAATACCACGTAGAAACGAAGCAAGAAGTTCTAATGCGCGGACGCATTCTATAAGCGCTGGCCTTCATGCATTCGATGAGGCGCTTTTGAAGTCTGCTTTGAGCCCAGAATGGAAGATGCCGCTCCTTGTTCTAGTGTCCGCTTTCGCAGTGGCGTCAAATCGTAGTAACGCCGTCCTTAGAACCTCGATCGTTAGCCTGACCCTTTCCTGATGATGCTGCGAGTTATAGGTTCCGGACCAGATGTCGCGGACAACAAGCGATTCCGCCGATTCTACCTGCATCAGATCATTCCTGTCCGCCACCTGAAAATCGGGAAGCGGATTTACAGCGTCGAAACTGATCATCGAGTGCACCTGCGGGACTGGTACAAGACGACCAAGTGTACGGAGCCAAGTAGGCCTGTCCGCAGATGGTCATATGAAGTCTACGAATCATTCGAAATTTCAGCGGATACTGCTGCGCCGGAAAAGTAAAAGCGTCAATCGACGTGACGATAGGCGCCTAACTTCTGTCGAAAGCGACAAACCTACTGTCGTCTTTCATATTTAAAAGTGGTGAGCCCGTCCGGGTTCGAACCGGAGACCTACTGATTAAAAGTCAGTTGCTCTACCAACTGAGCTACAGGCCCACTGTCGCGGTGTTTAGAAACCTGCGGGCACAGGGTCAACCCCATAAATCACGAAATTATCGCACACTGCTGGAATAACCTCTCCGCTCCGGCTATATGGCCGGAATGACCGAGATATCCTCCCCCCCTTTGCCGTTCATGAAAATGCACGGACTTGGCAACGACTTCGTTGTTGTCGATGCGCGCGCTCATGATGTGACGCTGCCCGAAAGCCTTGTGCGGGCCATTGCGCACCGGCAGACAGGCGTAGGCTTTGACCAACTGGCCGTGATCAACACGGGTGCAGGTGACGCGCGGCTGACGTTCTACAACGCTGACGGATCTACCTCGGCGGCCTGTGGCAATGCGACGCGCTGTATTGCGCGGTATCTGATGGACCAGTCCGGTGTGCGCTCGCTGCATCTGACAACCGCCCGCGGTGATCTTTATGCAGTTGATGCGGGCGAAGGACTGACTTCGGTAAACATGGGGCAGCCACAATTGACGTGGGAAGAGATCCCGCTGGCAGGCCCGATGGACACGCTGGTCCTGCCGATTGACGGCGCACCGGTGGCCACAGGCATGGGCAATCCCCACTGCACGTTCTTTGTCGATGACGTTGATGCAGTCGATCTGCCTGCCTTCGGCGCATTACATGAACACCATCCCCTCTATCCGGAGCGTACCAATGTGCAGGTCGCCCAGATCATCGGGCCTGACCACATCCGCATGCGCGTCTGGGAGCGGGGCGTGGGCGTAACGCTCGCTTCCGGCTCGTCCTCCTGCGCCACGGCTGTGGCTGCGGCACGCAGGGGCCTCACAGGGCGTGCTGTGCGCATTGAACTGGACGGCGGCACTCTGCACATCGACTGGCGCGAGGACGGCGTCTGGATGACCGGAGAGACGATGCACGTAGCCGATGGCACGCTGACACCCTCATTCGTCGCGGCCCACTCATGAGCGCGCCTATCTTCTCCAATCATGGCTGCCGTCTGAACCAGTACGAGCTGGAAGCGATGAAGGAACTGGCCGCCGATGCGGGCCTGCGCGACGCGATTGTCGTTAACACCTGCGCCGTCACCGCCGAGGCCGTGCGCAAGGCTCGGCAGGACATTCGCAAGCTGCGAAAGGCCAATCCGAACGCCCGCTTGATCGTAACCGGTTGCGCCGCGCAAACCGAACCTGCGACATTCACCGCCATGGCCGAAGTCGACGCGGTAATCGGCAATACGGAGAAAATGCAGGGCGATACATGGCGCGGGCTGGCCGCCGATTTCATCGGCGAGACGGAGTCGCTCCAAGTAGATGACATCATGTCGGTGACTGAAACAGCGGGCCACCTGATAGACGGATTCGGCACCCGCAGCCGAGCCTATGTGCAGGTGCAAAACGGCTGTGACCACCGCTGCACCTTCTGCATCATTCCCTACGGGCGCGGTAATTCCCGCTCGGTCCCTGCGGGGGTGGTCGTGGACCAGATCAAGCGGCTGGTAGACAAAGGTTTTAACGAGGTTGTTCTGACCGGCGTCGACCTCACCTCCTGGGGCGCCGACCTGCCGGCAACGCCACGGCTTGGTGATCTTGTGATGCGAATCCTGCGGCTGGTGCCGGATCTGCCGCGCCTGCGGATCAGCTCGATCGATTCGATCGAGGTGGACGAGAACCTGATGCAAGCGATCGCGACCGAACCACGCCTGATGCCGCATCTGCACCTGTCCTTGCAACATGGCGACGACATGATTCTCAAGCGGATGAAACGCCGCCATTTGCGCGATGACGCCATTGCGTTCTGTACCCAAGCACGCGCGCTGCGGCCCGATATGACCTTTGGTGCGGATATCATCGCGGGCTTCCCCACAGAGACGGAAGCGATGTTTGAAAATTCGCTGAAGCTGGTGGAGGAGTGTGACCTGACATGGCTGCACGTCTTCCCCTACTCCGCCCGTGAGGGAACGCCTGCCGCCCGAATGCCCGCCGTGAACGGCGGACTGATCAAATCCCGCGCTGCACGTTTACGTTCGGCAGGCGATGCACAGGTTGCACGCCATCTGGCCGCACAGGTAGGGCAGACGCATGAGATTCTGATGGAGAATCCGACAATGGGCCGAACCGCCCAATTCGCGGAGGTCGATTTCGTGCAGCCTCAGCAGGAGGGCGCGATTGTGCGTACGAAGATCACTGGCACTACCGGCACGCGCCTGATCGCTTGATCAACCGGGTCCAGAACTGAAAAACGCCCGCCGGTTTATCTCCGGCGAGCGTTTTCAATTAATAAGGCAGAGATCGTCAGTCTTTGTGTTTGACCCGTGCCCAAAGGCGCTTGTTGGTCAGATACAACAGAACCGACAGCAGCGTCAGGAACAGAACCCCTGCGAAACCGGCCTGCTTGCGCGCGCCCATCTTTGGTTCGGCCGTCCACATCAGAAATGCAGCAACGTCTTCCGACATCGCCTCTACTGTGTTGGCGTGACCGTCCGCGAATTCCACGGCCTCATCATAGAGCGGGGGCGCCATCGAAATCCAGCCACCGGGGAAATAGAGGTTTTCGTAGAACACCGTTCCCGCCTGCTCTTTTTCCTCACCGGTATAGCCTGACAACAAGGCCGCGATATACTCCGCGCCGCCTGTGCCTTTCAGCAACTGGTTGATTCCAAGACCGTAAGGCCCGTGAAACGCAGCGCGCTTTTTCGCCATCAACGACAGGTCAGGCGCATTCGCAAGAGCAGAGCTTGGGAAGTGATCCGCTGGAGTAGAAGGGCGGAAATCATCCAACTCGGCGTCGAATGTCTCGAAATTCTTCGAATACTCGATCACCTGCTCTTCGGGCAGCATGGGGCCACCTTCATCGCCCAATGTCCGCAGCGGCACGAACTTCAACCCGTGGCAGGCGGCGCAGACTTCAGTGTAGATCTGCAGACCGCGTTGCAACTGGTTCACATCATAGGAACCGAAAGGACCGTCAAAGGAGAAATCGATATTCTCGATCGCGTGTTCGCTGGCGCCCGCCGCAAATGCGGCAGGTGCAGTCAGCGCCAGAACGGCGGAGAGGAGTGTTGCTTTTATCATGTTCATCTCGTTTTACTCCGCTGGTTTCACGATTGTGGTCGTTCCGCCAACTTTCGGCGCATAATGCGCGTCAAAGTCCGCTTCGATCGTTTCAGGCTGCGCCAATGGCTTCTCGATCACGCCAAGCAGCGGCAGGATCACGAGGAAGTAAGCAAACCAATAGGCCGAAGCGATCAGCGAGATCGTTGCATAGGGCTCCTCGGCAGGCATCGCACCCACCCACATCAGCACGAAGAAATCGACGACCAGAAGGGCAAACCACCACTTGAACATCGGACGGAAACGGCCCGAACGCACGCGGCTGGTGTCCAGCCATGGCACTGCCGCCATTACCGCAATCGCACCAAACATGGCCAGAACACCAAAGAATTTGGCGTCGATGATGCCACCGGAAAGTGTTTCGGCAATGATAACAACCCAGACATCCGCAGTGAAGGCACGCAAGATCGCGTAGAACGGCAAGAAGTACCATTCAGGCACGATGTGCGCAGGCGTCGCCAGCGGGTTCGCCTCGATGTAGTTGTCGGGGTGGCCGAGGTAGTTGGGCATGAAGCCTACCACCGCAAAGAACACCACAAGGATCACGGCCAGCGCAAACAGGTCCTTGATCACGAAGTAGGGCCAGAACGGCAGCGTGTCTTTTTCCGCGTCTTCCTTGGACGTGCGGCGCACTTCAACACCTGTCGGGTTGTTGTTGCCCGTGGTGTGGAATGCCCAGATGTGCAGGATCACGAGGCCGGCAATCACGAACGGCAGCAGATAGTGCAGCGAGAAGAAGCGGTTCAGGGTGGCATTATCCACGGCAGGTCCGCCCAGCAAAAGCGTCTGGATCGGCTCACCGATCAGCGGGATCGCCCCGAAGAGGCCGGTGATCACGGTCGCACCCCAGAAGGACATCTGACCCCAGGGCAGAACGTACCCCATGAACGCGGTGCCCATCATCAGCAGATAGATCAGCATACCGATGATCCATGTGATCTCACGCGGGGCTTTGTAGGACCCGTAGTAAAGACCGCGGAAGATGTGGGCATAAACGGCGATAAAGAACAGCGACGCACCGTTCGCGTGCATATAACGCAGCATGAAGCCACCGTTCACGTTGCGCATGATGTGCTCGACGCTGGCAAAAGCTTCGTCCACATGCGGCGTATAATGCATGGCCAGCACGATGCCGGTCACAATCTGCAGCGCAAGACAGAAGGTCAGAACGATGCCCCAGATCCACATCCAGTTCAGGTTCTTGGGAGTGGGGATCATCAGCGTGTCATACATAAGCCCGACAATAGGCAGGCGCGAATGAATCCATTTTTCGCCTTTGCTCGTCGGTTCGTAATGGTCGTGAGGAATTCCAGACATGTGTTGTTTCCTTTAACCGAGTTTAATTGTGGTTTCGTCGATGAACTCTGCCACAGGAATGGGCAAGTTCGTCGGCGCGGGGCCTCTACGGATACGGCCGGCGGTATCATAGTGCGACCCGTGGCAAGGGCAGAACCAGCCGCCAAAGTCACCGGCACCTTCCCCAATCGGTACGCAGCCCAGGTGCGTACACACACCCATCATGACCAGCCATTCGCCCGCTTCGTCCAAAGTGCGGTTCTCATCCGTTGCAGGCGCATCACCGGCGATATTTGCGTTCTCGGCAACCGGATCGGGCAGGTCGGACAGTTCCACAGCGCGGCCCATTTCGATGTCTTCTGGCGTACGGCGGCGGACAAACACGGGCTTACCCAGCCATTTGACTGTCAACTGTGTGCCCGGCTCAACCGCGCTCACATCAACGCGGATAGAGGCCAGCGCGCGAACATCGGCAGAGGGGTTCATTTGATTGACCAGCGGCCATACAGCCGCACCAACGGCCACAGCACCCGTACCAGCAGTGGCGTAATAGAGGAAATCCCTCCGGTTGCCTTCGATATCATCAGCTTGTGACACGTGGGTTTCTCCGTATTTAGGCCGCGCAGCGGCAAAGAACACAATGGACGCACTTGACCCAAGGCATCCTATATTGGTCGCTATCTAGCTTGCAGCGCCGCAATCGTCCAGATGGTTTAGGCGCGCAAACCGTCGCACCGGGCAAGATTTCTCACCTATTTGCGCGGCATTGACTTGAATTATACTGCCGGAGGCACGGTAGATTGCATCGAGGGCCGCGATTCGAAGCTTTTGAACCACGCGGCCAATCCGTCATTTCCCCTGCGCCATCCCCGCGCGTCATGACGGAAATCCAGATAGGCCAGCGCACAACCTACGGAAATCTGGCCCATATCCAGCGGGCCGTTCAGGTGGCTCATCCAACGGGTGTTGAGCGCGGCAACACTGCGCGCGATCTTGTCCCACTGTCCATCCACCCATTCGGACATCCGCTTGTCCTCGGGGCGAATGCGCGTCTCGTAAACCATCAGCAGGGCCGCATCCAGAATGCCGTCCGCCGTCGCCTCAAGCGTCAGCGTATCCCAACGCCGCGCACCCTGAGGGTACAGCCCGTCACCGGCACGCGCATCCAGATAGGCGGTGATCACCCGGCTATCATAGAGCGTCGGACCATCGGGCCGCTCAAGCGCGGGAACTTTTGCCAGCGGGTTCTTGATCAGCAACGCGGGATCCGCCGCGACCGGCGTGGTGGCAACGTTGACCAACTCTACATCATCGCGCTGGCCGGTTTCCTCCAGAACAATCATGACTTTGCGCACATAGGGCGAGGTGGGCGAGTAATAGAGTTTCATCGTGGCGGTTCCTTTTGGCTGGACAGTTTGCGCCACTCTTTACCCGAATACTGCACAAGGCAACCGTGCTTTAACGGTGACCCAGATCACGCATCATCGCGGCAATCATGGCGGTCTCGCTGCCGAAGCCATGCGCGGCCACCTTCGTTGCTGCGGCATGGCGCACCGCGTCGGGCTTGTTTTGGCCCAGCTTCCATGTTCCGTCCACGCCTGTGACGGTAAAGCGGAAGGGCACAATCATCCGCATCATCTTTTCCAGCACACCCGGCGTCATTTTCGCAGTCGTCCACGGCGTCTTCGGCAGCAACTGCGCCTCATAGGCGGCGGACTGGCGCTCCAGCATCTCGTGCATTTGTTCCTGCGGCAGCTGCTGCAGCGTGCCGGTCAGATGGACGGCGATGTAGTTCCATGTGGGCACCTGATCGGCCACCCCGTACCAATCGGGCGAGACATAGCTGTCCGGCCCCGACACGATGATCTTGGCCATATGCGGCCCCGTGCCCAGCCGCGTGATGGGGTTGGAGCGGACCAGATGCAGATCGGCGCTGCCGGCGTCATCGTTCAACAGAAAGGGAATGTGGCTCAGGTGCGGGCCATCCTCCCCGCTGACCGCCAGCACACCGAAAGCCCTCGCACGGGCGAAGGCGATGTTCCGGGCGGTATCGGCATCGTGGAAAACCGGATTGGGGTGCATCGCATCCTCCTGCACACATGACACGATCAGCTATTGCAGAGCGGCCCACCCCTTGGCAATGTACTTACATTCTCAGGGCGGGGTGAAATTCCCCACCGGCGGTATGGGGCAAGCGGCCCCGAGCCCGCGAGCGCAACGCGCACCCTTCCAGGTGCGCTTGGTCAAGCAGATCCGGTGAGATGCCGGAGCCGACGGTGATAGTCCGGATGGAAGAGAATGCAGAACAACGGCGCATCGTCAGATGCGGCGACTGTCCTGTGATCGCCTTGGGTGGACGTGTTTGAACCTAAAGGAGATACCCATGACAGACACCCCCGCCCGCTTCGCCTTTGTCAAAGCACAATGGCATGCAGATATTGTGGACCGCGCTTACGACGGCTTTGCCGAGGGGACGCCCGATGCTCAGACTGACGTGTTCGATGTGCCCGGCGCGTTCGAGCTGCCACTGAAGGCCCAGCAGCTTGCCCGAACCGGCACATATGACGCGGTGATTTGCGCCGCATTTGTGGTGGATGGCGGGATCTATCGCCATGATTTTGTCGCCGCCGCCGTGGTGGATGGCCTTATGCGCGTGGGCCTTGATACAGGCGTGCCGGTGCTGTCGGTCTCGCTGACCCCGCATCACTATCAGGAGACGGATCACCACAACGCAATCTACCGTGCGCATTTTGTGGAAAAAGGACGCGAGGCCGCACGCGCAGCTTTGGCACTGGTTGCAAGCTAGCAATCAGGCGCCGATTTTTTCAAAAAAATCGCGGCGGAATTTTCAAAAATTCCGCGCCTTCATCCAAGGTATGCACGAAGCTCCGGCGGCGGATCATCCATCAGCGCTGCCGCCGGGCGCGGTGCCTGCGCGTGCCCACCCTCCACAAAAATTACTTCGTCTGCGATGCGCCGCACATCTTCGGGCGCGTGTGTAACCATGACCATCGCGGCACCTGTCAGCGCAATTGTATCCTTGAGCAGATCCAGCATTTCGTTGCGTAGCGCAGGGCCAAGAGCTGCAAACGGCTCATCCAGCAGCACAAGCGGTCGCGCCTGCACCAAAACCCGCGCCAGTGCCACGCGGCTTTGCTGGCCACCCGACAGATTGCCGGGTTTCACCTGCGCATATTCCGCCAGGCCCACCCGTGCCAGCGCGTCCATGACCCTCTGACGCTCCACCGCACCAATCCGCAGATCGGAGCGCAGACCCAGCGCGACATTCTGCAAAACGCTCAAGTGCGGGAAGAGATTGTTGTCCTGAAACAGCATCGTCATCGGCCGCGCACCGGGGGCCGCGTCGGTCAAGTCGCGCCCCTCCCACAGCAGGCGGCCCGAGGTCAGCGGCACAAAGCCACAGATCGCCGCCAGCAGCGTGGACTTACCCGCGCCCGAGGGACCAATCACCGCATAATTGCGCGCAGGGTCCAGCGTTAGATCCGCGCGCAGCTGGAAGTCGTCCTGCACAATCAGCGCATCCTCAAGCCTCAGCACCTGCCCGCCCTCCCTTGTCACAGATCCAGAATATCCCGAGGCTGAGCGCCAGCAGCACCAGCGCCGCCCCAGCCGCAGCGTCCATCTGGTAGGCGCCCATCAGCCGCACCATTTGTAGCGGCAGGGTCACACGCTCTGGGTCGGCGAACAAGGCAATCACGCCCAGATCCCCCATCGACAGCGCGCCGGTCAGCCCGGCGGCAAAGCCGATCTGGCGGCGCAGACGCGGCAGCAGCAGGACACGCCAAAGGGTCCAGCCGCGCAAGCCCAGCATCGCGGACAGGCGGCCATAGGTCTGCACGGCATCCCGCATCGGCGGCACAAGGATACGCAGCGCAAAGGGCAGCGCCATCATCGCGTTCACCAGCATCGTTACCGGCAAAGCCAACGCGAAAGGATCCGCCACCGGATTGATCAGAATGAACCACCCGGTCCCGATCATCAGTGGCGAGGCGGACAGGCCCAGCAGCCCCACCGCCTCCACCCCGCCTCCGCGCCGTCCCGCGATCCAGCCTGCCATCGGTAATGCCAATGCCAGCATCACCAAAATGCTGGCCAGCGCCACGGCGATTGAATTGCCCGCAGCAAGGTAGACCATCGCAGGCATCGCGGGCAGGCCCGCCAGCCCGCGCAAGATAACCGCCGCCAGCGGCACCATCAGAAACCCCGCGGCAAGCCCGATCACAACCGCGTCCAGCACCCGCTGCACCCCGCCGCGCGCGTCCCAACGTGGCATCACACGGTCCAGCCCGCCGCCGATATTGATCACCGGCACAAATCGCAGCGCCAGCAGGGCGATTCCCGCAGCCAGCACTAACTGCACCACAGACAGGAGCGCCGCACGCCCCAGATCGAAATCAAACCGGAACGCCTGATAAATCGCCAACTCGATCGTCGTGGCACGCGGCCCACCGCCCAGCGTCAACGCCACGGCAAAACTGGTCAGACAGATCACGAACACCAGTGCCAGCGCACCGGGCACCACCTGCGCCAGCATAGGCAGTTCTACCGCACGGAACATCGCGCGCGGCGTCAGGCGCAGCTGCGCGCACAGGCGAAACCGCTCCGCCGGGATGGCCTGCCAACCTTGCAGCAGCAGGCGCGTGGCCAGCGGCAGATTGAAGAAAACATGCGCCAACACAACCCCGTGAAACCCGTAGATCGAGACCTCCGGCAGGCCCAGCGCCCCCAGCACGGCGTTCAGCCAGCCACTGCGGCCAAAAACGGTCAACAGGCCCAGCACCGCCACGATCACCGGCAGGATAAACGGCGCGCCCAGCAGGGTCACCAGCGCCGTGCGCCCGACAAACCGCCGCCGCGCCAGCGCCCGTGCGACCGGCACGGCCAATACCACCGACAGAACGGCAGACCACAGCGCCTGCACCACCGTGAACCGGATCGCTGCCCAGTCGGCAGCACCCAGGCCCGTTCCCGCCTCGGCACGGCCCAGCACCGCGCCCAGCGCCAAAAGGATCAGCGCCAGAACCGCCAGCGCGGCGCTGATCCCTGCTTTCGGACTGATCGTAACCGGATTTATTGCGACAACGCCTTGAGCCATTCGGCCAAGGCTTCCTCACGGATCGCAGGTACTTCATCCCAAGGGGTCAGCAGCGCCTTTTCCGGCACCATCAACGTCTCGAAGCCTGTGGGCAGACCTGCGGCAGGGGTGACGGCGGGATACATCCAGTTGGTTGTCGGCAGAATGTTCTGCGCCGTATCAGATACCATGAAATTCAGGAAGCTCTCGGCCAGTTCAGGCTGGTCCGTGCCCGCGAGAACGCCTGCAACCTCGATCTGCATGTAATGCCCTTCGTCAAAGGCGGCAGCGGTTTTGCTGTCATCTTCCTCGGCGATCAGGTGATAAGCGGGCGAGGTAGTATAGCTCAGCACCATATCGGCCTCGCCTTCCAGAAACAGGCCGTAAGCTTCGGACCAGCCCTTGGTCACGGTCACCACGTTGTCGGCCAGCCCCTCCCAGATCGCGGGCGCCTCGTCGCCATAGGCCGCCTTGACCCACATCAGCAGGCCCAATCCGGGAGTGGAGGAGCGCGGATCCTGAATGACGATCTTCAGATCACTCTCACCCAACGCCTTGAAGTTCGCAGGTGCTGTGAGGTCTTTGTTGTGAACGAACGCGAAATAGCCCCAGTCATAGGGCGCGAAGACCGGATCGGTCCATTCAATTGGCAGCGTATAGTCCGCTGCTAGTTGCGTTTCCTTGAACAGTTCCGTTTCCATCGCAGCCGCGATCAGGCTGGTATCCAGCCCCATGACCACATCTGCCTCGGTGCGCGCCCCCTCCAGCTTGAGCCGCGCCAGCAGCGCGGCACCATCGCCAAGGCCCACGAGCTTGAGGTCACAACCGCACTCCTCCTCGAATGCCTTCTCAATCGCGGGGCCCGGCCCCCAATCGCTGGTGAAACTGTCGTAGGTATAGACGGTGAGTTCTGGCGTCTCGGCCAAGGCAGCTGTGGCTGCCAGTGTTGCAGTCGCAAACGTGAGATACTTCATAGCATCCTCCAAATTGCGGCGTCAGAAAGTAATGGATAAATTTCCAGACCTTCCCTCCGCCGGTATTAACCGGTTCAGGTTCAACGGGTCAGCTTTCGCAATCTCAGCACAGGTGTGCCCCCCGAGGTATCCCAAGACCTAGGAGCGCTGCGCCCCGATGGCAAGCCAAAACCGCTTGAGGCGCGGCCCCGCCCCCGCTAAGTCAGGGGGCAAAGGAGCACCCCCATGTCGATGAACAGCTTTGGCCATCTCTTCCGCGTTACCACATGGGGCGAGAGCCATGGGCCTGCACTGGGCGCTACCGTCGATGGCTGCCCGCCCGGTGTGCCGGTCACGCCCGAGATGATCCAGCACTGGCTGGACAAACGCAAACCGGGCCAGAACAAATACACGACCCAACGCCGCGAGGCTGACGAGGTGCGGATTCTGTCGGGTGTGTTCGAAGGGGTCACCACCGGCACGCCGATCCAGTTGATGATCGAGAATACCGATCAACGCTCCAAGGACTACGGCGACATCAAGGACAAGTTCCGCCCCGGCCATGCGGACATCACCTATTTCCAGAAATACGGCATCCGCGACTATCGCGGCGGCGGCCGGTCCTCGGCGCGGGAAACAGCGTCGCGTGTGGCAGCGGGTGGCCTTGCGCGCGAGGCGATCAAGGCGATTGCCCCTGATATCCAGATTACCGGCTACATGGTGCAGATGGGCACGCACAAAACCGATGTGCGCGATATGGACCAAATCGAGCAGAACCCGTTTTGGGTACCAGACGCCGAGGCAGCCGAGACTTGGGCAGCTTACCTCGACGGGCTGCGCAAATCAGGGTCTTCCGTCGGTGCGATCATCGAAGTCACGGCGCGCAATGTTCCCGCAGGGATCGGCGCGCCGGTTTATGGAAAGCTGGACACCGATCTGGCCGCCGCGATGATGAGCATCAACGCCGTTAAAGGCGTGGAAATCGGTGAAGGCATGTCCGCCGCGATGCTGACCGGAGAGCTGAACGCCGACGAGATCTTCATCGGCCCGGACGGGCAGCCGCAGTATTCCTCCAACCATTCGGGCGGTATTCTTGGCGGGATCAGCACGGGCCAAGACATCGTCGTGCGCTTTGCGGTCAAGCCCACGTCCTCTATCCTCACCACCCGCCGTACCATCACCAAACAGGGCGAAGAGACCGAAATCATCACCAAGGGCCGCCACGACCCCTGTGTGGGCATCCGTGCCGTGCCCGTGGGCGAGGCAATGATGGCCTGCGTGATCCTGGATCACCTTCTGTTGCACCGCGGGCAGATCGGCACCAATCGCGGCATCATCGGCCCGCAGTCGTAGCATGGCAAAGGTCGAGGATTTCTCTTCCAGACCGGCCCTCGGCGTTGCACTCAAAGTCATGGCGATCATGCTGTTTGTCGGCATGTCCGCCATCATCAAGGCCACCGCAGACAACGTGCCGCCCGGTCAGGCGGTGTTCTTCCGCTCGTTCTTTGCCATACCTGTCATCCTGATCTGGCTGGTGCAGCGGGGGCAACTCAGCGTCGGGCTGAAAGCAAAGAACCCCATGGGCCACGTCTGGCGCGGGCTGTTCGGCACGACAGCGATGGGGCTGACCTTTGCGGGTCTGGGCCTGCTGCCCCTGCCCGAAGTCACCGCCATCGGTTTTGCCACACCGATCTTCACCGTGCTGCTGGCCGCCGTCATGCTGGGCGAACGCATCCGCTTTTTCCGCGTCAGCGCGGTACTGGTGGGGCTGGTCGGCGTGATCATCATCTTGTGGCCGCGCTTTGGCGGGGCGCAGATGGACAGCGCTGCAACGCTCGGTGCTGCGCTGATCCTTGGTGCGACGATGCTGCGCGCCTTGGTGCAGGTCCATCTGCGCCAGCTGGTCCAGAACGAACATACGGCCGCGATCGTCTTCTACTTCTCGGCCACTGCATCAATTCTGGCGCTACTGACTGCGCCCTTCGGCTGGGTCGTGCCGGATATGGAAACGCTGGGCCTGCTGGTGGCCGCCGGGCTGATCGGCGGTGTGGCCCAGATATTGGTCACGGCCTCCTACCGCTTCGGCTCGGTCTCCATGCTGGCGCCCTATGACTACACCTCCATGTTGTTCGCCATCATTCTGGGTTACTTCCTGTTTGACGAACTACCCACCGCGATGATGCTGGCAGGCTCTGCGCTGGTGATTGTAGCCGGTGTGCTGGTGATCTGGCGCGAGCGGCAGCTGGGCATGGAACGCGCCAAGGTCCGCGCCGTGAGCGACCCGAAATCCTGAAACTCCCATCCGATAGGAAAACCAATGACCGACACCGATGACCACAAGACCAAGATGCAGGACATGCAGGCAAAACAGCGCGAGAAAGTGGCCGAGCTGGCAGACCCGGAAAAGGGTCTGGTGCTGGTCCATACCGGCAACGGCAAGGGCAAGTCCTCCTCTGCCTTCGGCGTGATCATCCGTGCGCTGGGCTGGAAGCAGAAGGTGGGCGTGGTCCAGTTCATCAAAGGCAAATGGATCACCGGCGAGCGGCAGTTTTTCGACCGGCTGGGCGAAGTCACATGGCACACCATGGGCGAAGGCTTTACCTGGGACACCCAGGACAAGGACCGCGACATCGCTGCGGCAAAAGCAGCCTTTGCCAAAGGGCGCGCGATGATGGAAAGCGGCGACTATGATCTGATCGTCATGGACGAAATCAACATCGCCCTGCGGTACGATTATCTAGCGGTCGAAGACGTGATCGCAGGCCTTCAGGCGCGTGACAAGCGCACCGGCGTGATCCTCACCGGCCGCGATGCCAAACCCGAACTCTGCGCCTATGCCGATCTGGTCACCGAGATGACCGAGGTGAAACACCCCTTCCACAACGGTATCAAAGCGCAACGCGGGGTTGATTTCTGATCCAGCCCCGCGCGAAGTGCCGCTGCGTCACATTGTGAAGTTTCTGGCAAAGAAAAATAGCGTGTTAACCTGAAACTCCTGACAGGTGAGTCGCCCCGCCAGAGGGTGCCCCTGTTTCACAGAGGAGGATGGAAATGACACTCACAAAAATCACGGCGGTCTGCCTTGGCCTTTCACTGGCCGCAGGCGCCGCCTGGGCGGAATGTACCTCGACCAGCCGTTGGGGCGCGGACGATACACTAGGCTCGGCCAATTTGGTGACGCCAGAGCGGACACTGATGGCGTCTCAGCTGATCAAACAGGGCAAGTCGATGCCCCTGGGCATCGCGATCGGGCCGAACACACCGGCCTTCCCGCCCCGCTCGCTCAATCTGCAAGTGGTTCAGCCGAACCAGCAGGGCGGGCAAAAGCTCTCGGGTTTCGGGTATGAGGGCAACTATAACGATGACATCCTGCAAACATGGATCGGCATCGGATCTCAACTGGACGGTCTGGGCCACCTTGGCGAGGGGGGGCATTACTACAACTGTCTGGACGAGAAAGAAATCAGCGTCATCACTGGCCTGACCAAACTGGGCACCCACGACGTGCCGCCGCTGGTCGGCCGCGCGGTGATCCTCGACATGGCCGCACATGCGGGCGTCGAAGTAATGGAGGCGGGTGCCAGCTTTGGCTCGGCCGAGATCAAGGCCGCCGCCGAAGCGCAGGGCGTGACCATGGGCGAAGGCGATATTGTTCTGTTCCACACCGGCTGGACCGAAGGCAAGCTGGAGAGCGACCCCGCCGCATGGGGCAGCACCGAGCCGGGGCTGAGCAATGAAGGCGCTGTGTATATGGCATCCCTGAACCCGATGGCCGTGGGCGCAGACACATGGGGGCTGGAGCCTATTCCACCGGCACCGGGCGACAAAGTGTTCTACGGCCACGTCACGCTTCTGAAGGAAAACGGGATCTATATTCTGGAAACGATGAACACGGGCCCGCTGGTGCGCGAAGGGGTGAACGAATTTATGTTCGTTCTGGGCCAGCCACGGATCGTGGGCAGCGTGCAGGCGATGATCAATCC
>TARA_R110002020_G_scaffold32907_2_pt1 | contig 15457 bp, 20 predicted proteins | sample TARA_R110002020 | Tara Oceans TARA_R110002020 (sample SAMEA4396489) | marine metagenome | biome: Westerlies Biome; feature: [MES] marine water layer (ENVO:01000295) within the mesopelagic zone...; material: water (ENVO:00002006), including particulate matter (ENVO:01000060) such... | reverse complement strand
TCAAGCCATTAAACCAATTACGTATCTTAGAAGATGCAACTGTTATATACAGAATATCAAGAGCACCTGAAAGAAGAGTGTTCTATATTGATGTAGGTAATCTTCCTAAGATGAAAGCAGAACAGTATCTAAGAGATATGATGGTAAAGCATAAAAATAGATTAGTCTATGATGCTGGTACTGGAGAAGTAAGAGACGATCGTAAGTTCATGACAATGTTAGAAGACTATTGGTTACCTAGAAGAGAAGGTGGTAGAGGTACAGAGATATCATCTTTAGGTGGTGGTCAAAACTTGGGTGAGCTAGAAGACGTACTATACTTCCAAAAGAAATTGTACAGATCATTGAATGTTCCTGTATCAAGATTAGAATCAGAAACTGGTTTCCAACTTGGTAGAAGTACAGAGATAAGTAGAGATGAATTAAAATTCCAAAAGTTTATTGGTAGAACTCGTAATAGATTCTCAATACTATTTAATAAAGTTTTAGAGAAACAATTAGTACTTAAAGGTATTATGACTTTAGAAGAGTATAATGAAGCTAAAGAGTTTATTAGATATGACTTTATGGAAGATAATCATTTCCATGAACTTAAAGAAATGGAAATTCAAACAGAAAGAGTTAACGCCCTAAATAATATTGATCCATTTATTGGTAGATATTTCTCACAGAGATGGGCTAAGAAGAATATTTTAAGAATGACAGATGAGCAAATGGAACAAATGGATGCTGAAATAGCAGAGGAACAAGAGGATGGAACTATTCATCAAGAACTTGAGCCTGCTGGTAAAGAAGCACAGCCAGAAGAACCAATGGACGATCAACCTCCTGAGGAAGAACCGCCAGCTCAAGAATTATAAATATATATACGTAAGGATATTATTATGCCAGAAAACAATAGTGACGAAATGATTAAGTTTGCAGCCACAGGTAAACCAGCAAAATTTGGAGACGCCTTTGGCGATCTAATGAAAGACAAAGTAAATGCTGGCGTGGAAGCTATTAGAGCAAAAGTCGCAGCTAAGCTAGCAGGAATGGATCCAACAGGAGAAGTTGGTGATGGTGCTGAAGAAGGTGGTAACAAAGACAGTGTACCTGATGAGGATACTGAAATGGAATTAACACCTGAAGAACAAAAAGAGCTTGATGCTGATGATGCAACAGAAGCCACAGGAGAAACAACAGATGAAAACTCTGAAACAAATAGTTAAAGAATCAGATTTTGCAAACCCAAAGTCACCTGGTGACAAGGCTTTTGTAGACAAACATGTAATTCAAAAAACTGATTATCCTCATAAACCAAAAGATGGTTCTAATGATGATATCTTTTCTGGTAAGAAACAGAAGAGAAAAAAGAAAAGAACAGATCACGAAGACGATAAAGCAGTATACGAAATGTCTGATGCAAAAATGAAAAGAAAAGAAGAAATTGTTAAGGGCATGAAAAAGAATACACATGAGTTTATTAAAAGATATGGTAAAGATGCAGAAAGTGTTATGCATGCTACTGCTACTAAACAAGCTCAAACAGAAGATACAGTTTTAGAAAGTATTATAAATGCTACAGAAGATAAAGTTGTAACTGTAGAGAATAAAGAATTCAAACTTACATTAGAAGATTCACAAGCATTAAAAAAAATCTATGAAAGTTTAAATGACGAAAACAAAAAAGAGTTTGAACAAAAACTTTTAACAAAAAGTGGAACGCAACAACTAATTAGTTTTGCATCACAGTGGGGAGTATAAGTAAATGGCTAGTCAGATATTATCAAATCATTTAGCTCCAGGTGGTGGTAAAGTAGTAGTACTTTATAAACCTGGTTCTGCATCTGTAGTTAATCTTGCATTGTCAGGTTTAGCAGCAACTGGAGAAACAGTATCTGAGGCAGCAATATCACGTATATTTTATACTGGTTCAGGACAATTAAAAATAGCTAGGAATACAACAAACGTATTCATATCTGGTGATACAGACGACTCATTTGATTTTGATTTTAAAGCAGCTGGTTGTTTGTTAAGTGCCAATAGTGATCAAGCAATAAATGTTACATTTGCTGATGCAAACAGTACTGCAATTATTGAATTCCAAAAAACTTCAAATTATAGCTCAACAACATATTAGGAAAGACTAATGAAACTTATTACAGAGTTAAACGAAGAAGTAAAATATATCTTCGAAGAAGATGAAAAAACTAAAAAGAAAAATTACTTTATAGAAGGTATCTTTATGCAAGGAGATATTAAAAACCGTAATGGTAGAATGTATCCTAAAGAAGTTCTTGCTAAAGAAGCAGCTCGTTACAATAAAGAATACATTCAAAAGAATAAAGCATATGGTGAGTTAGGACATCCACAAGGTCCTACAATTAATCTTGAGAGAGTATCTCATATGATTAAAGAATTAACACCTGATGGATCAAACTTTATGGGTAAAGCAAAAGTTCTTGATACACCTTATGGTAACATAGTAAAAAATTTAATAGACGAAGGAGCACAGCTTGGCGTTAGTTCCAGAGGTATGGGAACATTAAAAGACAACCGAGGATCTCAAGAAGTACAATCAGATTTTATGTTATCAACAGCAGCTGATATAGTTGCAGACCCCTCCGCACCAGAAGCATTTGTTAATGGTGTAATGGAAGGAGTTGAGTGGGTTTATGATGCAGCTTCATCTTCATTCCGTAGTATGGAAATTGTAGATGAAATTGAAAAAGTGGGAATAAAGGATGCGAAAAAACTAGAAGAACAGAAGATTGTTATGTTCGAGAAGTTTATGCGTAGCTTATAATAATTAAATTTTATAAATAATAGAATAATAGGATATTAAATCCGTTCTAGAACAACAAGAGGAGTCCAATGATGGCCAAAGAAGAAATCAAACAGGTAGTCGAAGATGACGATCTGCTAGAGGCCAGCGAGGCTACTGACGAGAAACAACTCGACGAGTTTAAAGCTGATGCTTCCGGTGGTGAAGGTGCTTTGACATCCGTAATTAAGGGTGCAGAAGTTCCAGAGCCAGCAGGCACTGGCTCAGCAGCTCGAGGTGCTGATAAATCGAATGGAGATTCTATGAATTCTCCAGTTGCAGCAACAAAAGCGTCAGTATCTAAAGCTAGCTTAATCTCACAAGTCATGGGCAAGATGAATACAATGACAAAAGACTCATTGCAAAAACTTGCAGGGGAAGTAGATACGTATGGTAAAAATAAATTACCAGCATCTAAACCTCAATCCCATGGTAAAGATTCAATGCCTAAATTGGCAGCTGGTAAAGTTACACAGCAAGAAGCTATAGACGCTACTGCTGAGATCTTTGCTGGAGAGGAGCTATCAGAAGACATGACTTCTAAAGCTCAAACAATTTTCGAAGCAACAGTAAATGCTAAGTTAATTGAGCTGTCCAATCATATGCATGAAGAATATAACAAAAAACTTGATGAAAGCAAAGAAAGTTTTCAGAAAGATCTAACAGATAGAGTAGACGAGTATCTTGATTACGTCACTGAAGAGTGGATGAAAGAGAACGAAGTTGCAATTGAGAATGCGCTTAAAGTCGAAGTTGCTGAAACATTCATAACAGGTATCAAAAATCTATTTGCAGAAAATTATATTTCTGTTCCAGAAGAAAAAGTTGATCTTGTTGATGAATTAGAAAAGCAAAAAGAAGAGCTTGAAGGAAAGTTAGAAGAACAAACTCAAGCTACTATAGATGCTAAGAAAGTTTCTGAAGAATTAGAAGCATTCAAAGTATTTGCAGAAGCATGTGAAGGTCTAACCATCACACAAAAAGATAAGTTAACAAAACTTTCTGAAGGAATAGAATATGCTGATCAAGAAGATTATAAACATAAGATTGATCAATTGAAAGAACATTACTTCACAAATAAGAAAGCCATTACTGAAGCAGAAGATCTTAATAGTGACCCTGTAGATGTAGATGCAGAGGCACCAGCTAAAGAGTCTGGTCCAATGAGTGTATATTCACAGGCGATCTCAAGAAGTATTCGTAAATAATAAACAAAGACCCAAGGAGGGAAACCAACAATGCAATTAACTGAAGAGCTACAAAATAAGTGGCAGCCCATACTTGAGCATTCAGATCTTCCAGAAATTAAAGATCCTCATAAGCGTCAAGTAACTGCAGCTTTATTAGAAAATACAGAGCTTTCTCTTAAAGAGCAAGCCCAGTTTGCGCCTCAGAGCTTATTAGAAACATCACCTACAAATGCAATGGGTGCATCAAGTTCTACAGCTTCTGACGGAGCAATAGACATATACGATCCAGTTTTAATATCTCTTGTAAGAAGAGCTATGCCAAACTTGGTAGCATATGACATCATGGGCGTACAGCCAATGACAGGTCCAACCGGACTTATCTTTGCAATGCGTTCAAGATACACATCACAATCAGGTACAGAAGCATTCTACAACGAAGCAAATACAGCTCATGCTGTATCAGCAGTTGTAACTGAAGCAGCAGCTACTGTCGGTAAATCTGACGGTAACTTAGGAGATTCTCCTGCTGACGGTTACTTAAACTCATCTGCATCTAATGTAGAACTTTACAACTTTATGTCAGGTATGACAACAGCTCAAGCTGAAGCAGCTGAAGCACAGACTACAAACACAATACCTGAAATGGCATTTAGTATAGAAAAGATTTCTGTAACAGCATTATCACGTGCTCTAAAAGCTGAGTACACAATGGAATTAGCACAAGACCTTAAAGCTATCCATGGCTTAGATGCTGAAACAGAATTAGCTAACATCCTTTCAACTGAAATTTTAGCTGAAATCAACAGAGAATTAGTAAGAACTGTTGGTGTTGTAGCTAAAGTTGGAGCACAGGAAGGCACAACTACTGCTGGTAAATTTGACCTTGACACCGACTCAAACGGTCGTTGGATGGTTGAAAAGTTCAAAGGCTTAATGTTTGCAATCGAAAGAGAAGCGAACGCGATAGCAAAAGGCACAAGGCGTGGTAAAGGTAACATAGTTATTTGTAGATCTGATGTTGCATCAGCATTACAAATGGCAGGTGTCCTAGACTACACACCAGCGCTTAACTCTAACAATCTAAATGTAGATGACACAGGATCAACCTTCGCAGGTGTTCTTAATGGTCGTATCAAAGTATATGTAGATCCATATGCTGGTGATAACTATATGACAGTTGGTTACAAAGGCTCAAGTGCTTTTGATGCTGGACTGTTCTATTGTCCATATGTGCCATTACAGATGGTAAGAGCAGTTGGAGAGGATTCTTTCCAACCAAAAATTGGATTTAAAACACGTTATGGCGTTGTAGAAAATCCATTTGCTAGAGGTACTGCTGCAGTAGCAGCTGCTGGAACAATCGTTAAAGATCTTAACGAGTACTACAGAAAAGTAGTTGTTAACAATCTTATGTAAGATTGGATTAGCAATAGCAAATTAGAAAGGGGCTCTTCGGAGCCCCTTTTTTTTGACATAAATACTATCATGGCAATATTATCAACACAACCAACGAACCCTCAGTTCTTATCACCGGTAGGTTTCAACTTTACAATAAAGAAGTTACCTAATGTGAATTACTTTGCACAGTCAGTAAACCTACCTGGTGTGCAAGTAGGTAATGCAGATTTAGCAACTCCGTTCAAAAGAATACCTATACCAGGTGATGAAATGACACTTGGAGATTTATCTGTAACATTTAAAGTAGATGAAGATATGGAAAATTATATTGAAATATACAATTGGTTACAGTACATATCTTTTCCAGAAAGTTTTGCACAAAGTAAAGAAGTATATGGAAATGATGGAATGAAGGGTCTTACAGGTTTAAGAAACGTACAAAGAACAGGACGTTCATTAGGTGAAGGATCAGTAAGTGATGCTACATTATCTGTATTAAATAGTGCATCAAAACCTAATCTATCTATAACATATCAAGATGTTTTTCCAACATCATTATCAGATGTAGTATTTGATAGTAGACAAGCAGATATAGATTACATAGAAGCTACAGCTACATTTAGATTAAAATTTTTTAATATAGATAAAATAAGCTCTTCAGGAAATAGTAATACCGCAGTACGAATTAATGGTTGACTTAGAGTACACAATCTAGTATATTAGGTTGTGGAGGTTTATAATGAATATATTTGTACTAGATAGAAATCCTAGAACTGCTGCATACATGATGTGTGATAAGCATGTAGTTAAAATGATACTAGAGTCAGCACAGATGTTATCTGCTGTAATAGATTATCAATATAAAGATGAACATAGAGGTGGTGATGGACCAGTGATAGAACAATATGGCCTACCGGGCTATCCTAAAGCTCATGCTAAACATCCTTGCACATTATGGGCTAGAGCATCCAAACAAAATAGTAAATGGTTAGTACAACACATGAGAGCTTTGTGTCTTGAGTACTTTATAAGATATCAAAAGTTTCATAAGATGGATGGGTACCCTTTGATATATGATGCCCAACTAGAACATTGTGAGTTTGAACAACCATGCCAAACAGAATTTGTACAAGCAATAACTAATACAGATCATCATAGAGAGGATCCTGTAGAAGCATACAGAGAGTACTATAGAAAAGAGAAAGCTCATTTCTGTACTTGGAAACATGGTGACATACCAGAATGGTTTAGTAATGACATTAGATGAGTTATTTGATATATGGGAAAAAGATTGTAAGTTAGATAGGGCGGAGCTAGGTGAAGCATCTGCAAAAATACCACAGCTACATCACAAGTACTATAAAATATATTCTCAAGAAAGATTAACATTGAGAAAACTTGAAGCTGATCATAAAAAATTATATAAAGATAAATGGGATTACTTTCAAGGTACAATGATACAAAGTGACTTAGAAGAAAGAGGTTGGGATCCAAATCCATTAAAAATATTAAAGAGTGATCTAAGTTTATATATTGATAGTGATAAAGATATAATCAACCATAACTTAAAAGTAGCATATCAAAAAGAAAAGATAGATTTTTTAGAGAGTGTAATAAGAACAATTAACAATAGAGGATTTCAAATAAAAAATGCAATCGATTGGGAAAAGTTTAAAGTCGGGATATAAAATTTGTGAGCCAGACTTTTATGAAAATAATACAAGAGAACTAGATAAGCTAATGCTGCAAGTAAACTTTGGGAGACCAGAGAAAGCAGATAGAGGATCATTTTTACATAACTATCATAGACCATATAGTAAATTATTTCATGCTGACATGAGGTACAAAGTGGAAAATGTATTAGAGATAGGTGTATGGGTAGGTTTAGGTTTACTTACATGGGCACATTGGTTTCCTAATGCTATTATAGAAGGTATTGATTGGAAGTTTCAGTACCAACATAAAATAAAAAGACTATATGATTTAAAAGAACAAGCTAGTAATGTAGAAAGAATATTACTAAATTGGGTAGATACTAGTGAGAGAGAAATGGTATTAAAACATTTTAATCCTACTAAGTATAATGATTACTTTGATATAATTATAGATGATGGTAATCATTTTTCAAGTTGTCAGAAAGCTACATTAATTAATACCTGGCAATATTTGAAACCTGGAGGTTGGTATTGTATTGAAGATATAACAGATAGATACGAACGACCAGTTAAGTTGATAGAATATTTAAACGAGCTATCAGAAGAAGGTCATAGTGTTGGATGGTTTGAAAATCCTGACAGTATAAGATATGATTCAAGAATGGTAGCTATAAAAAAGAAAGGTAAAATTGCAAATGTTTAAATGGTTAGATGGATGGTTTAATACACCAGCAAAGAAAAAAGTAAAAAAAGTAAAAGTTCCAGAAGAAGCTATGGGTCTAAAACCTAAGGTTAAAGTTATGTCAAGAGAGCAAATGTTAAAGCTAACTAAAGTACAGCTAGAACAAATGGGTAGAGAAAATGGAATTGAATTAGATAGAAGAAAAACTAAAGACAAATTGGTTGATCAACTTTATAAAAAATTAACTAGAAAGGTAAAGTAAATGGTTGAAGTTTCAAACCCACCTGTAAGAGAGTATTTGTATAGAGCATTAGAAGATAAATTTGAAGCTGATAAATCTCATGCAATAGCAACATTGGAATTATCATTTAGTAGACCAGTGGCTATTGGAGAGCATCCACAACTATTAGATGATATGGCTAAGTTAGTAGGAGATGTAGCTACAGCTGAAGAAAATCTTGCTGCACTAAGAGATAACTTTGGTGTTAAAGCATATCCTGAAGGTGTTACAGCACAGGCTCCTGTAGAAAATCCAGACGCTAGTCATATACAAAAATAAATGATTAGAGTTTCTAAGTTTGATGATGTGTATTTGAAAGTAGATACTGATCCTAGCACCAGTCAGGAGCTAAGTGACTATCTAACTTTCACAGTACCAGGCGCACAGTTTATGCCTCAAGTGAGGAATAGATTTTGGGATGGTAAGATACGTCTATTTAATCAAATGAAGAAACAATTATACTTTGGACTTGGTCCTAAGATAGAAGATTTTTGCAGAAGTAGAAACTATGAACTAATAGTAAAAGATGACCCTTCATTTTTTCAGCAAGAGTTTTCTTTAAACGAAGTTGATGATCTTGCAAAGAACATTGGACTTACTCTTGAACCAAGAGACTATCAAAAGAAAGCTATTGCACATGCAATAAGAAATAAAAGATGTATGATGGTTTCACCTACTGCATCTGGTAAGTCACTAATCATTTATATGTTAAGTAAGTATTATCCAGAAAGAAAACTAATCATAGTACCTACAACAGCATTAGTACATCAGATGGCTTCAGACTTTGAAGATTATGGATATAAAGATCAAGTACATAAAATTACAGCTGGTGCAAATAAAGATACTGATACAGAGATAACAGTTACTACTTGGCAATCAATATACAAGATGCCAAAGTCATGGTTCAGTCAATACAAAGTTGTTATAGGAGATGAAGCACATTTGTTTAAATCTAAGTCATTAGAAAGTATAATGAAGAAGCTAACAGATTGTCCTTACAGATTTGGTTTTACAGGTACGTTAGATGGTACATTAACACATAGACTAGTATTAGAAGGATTGTTTGGTCCTGTTGAAAAAGTAACTACTACATCTGATCTAATAGATAGTGATCACCTAGCAAAGTTTAAGATAAATATAATTACATTAAAGTATTCAGATCAAACGTGTAACTTATTAAGACGTGCAAAGTATCAAGATGAGATAGATTTCTTAGTAAGGAATGATGCACGTAATAGATTTATTCGTAACTTATGTATAAGTCTTGAAGGTAACACATTAGTATTATTTAATTTTGTTGACAAGCATGGAAAAGTGTTGTACAATATGATTAATGATGACGAAACTAAACACGCATTTTATGTTCACGGAGGAGTAGATGGTGAGGAGAGAGACCACATTAGATCTATTGTTGAGCAATCTAACGAGGCTGTTATTGTTGCATCCTATGGAACATTTAGTACTGGTGTTAACATTCGTAATTTACATAACATAATATTTGCAAGTCCAAGTAAGTCAAGAGTAAGAAATTTACAATCTATAGGTAGAGGACTTAGAACAGCAGAAGGTAAAACTGAAGCAAGACTATTTGATATAGTAGATGATCTAAGACATAAGCAATGGAAAAATTATGCCCTAGAACATTTTGCTGAGAGATTAAAAATTTATAATGAAGAAAAGTTCCCATACAAAATGTACTCAGTACGTTTAAAGGAGTAGAGATGACACATGCAGTAATTAAATTAATGAATGGTGATGAGATAGTATCAGAAGTTGGTGTAGAAAATAATGATACTATTAAATTATTACATCCTATACAAATTCATAGAATAATATCACCTGCTGGATACGAAGTAGTAAAGTGTTCACATTGGTTATTGTTTAGTGAAAGTCCTGAGGTAACACTTGATAAAAAACATATAATGTTAATGGTCAATGATATAAATGAAAACGTATTATCACACTATGACTATTTTATAAAACATGCTAGAAATAAAGAACTAGAGCACGTACAACCAGATGAAAATATAATTGATAGAGCAGAACGTATATACAAAGAACAACAATTACACAGAAAAAATTTAGAGGATGATATGGAACAAGAAGATTTAAATTTAGAGGAGTATTTACGTAACGTGTCAAATACAACTATACATTAAATGGCACATTATGTAGATAATAAAATTCTTTATGCTACTATGATTGAGTATAAAGAAAAAGTAAAAGATGCTGAGGCAGTAGATGATCCTAAGCCACCTATACCAGATATTGTAGGAGCAGCTTTACTTAAAATAGCAAATAGATTATCAACTAAACCTAACTTTATAAACTATACATTTAGAGAAGAGATGGTTAGTGATGGTATAGAGAATTGTATTAACTATATTGATAATTTTGATCCTGATAAATCTAAAAATCCATTTGCATATTTTACACAAATTATATACTATGCATTTCTAAGAAGAATACAAAAAGAAAAGAAACAATTATATATTAAACATAAAGCAATACAAAACTTTCAAATCTTTGACGGATGGGTTGATCCTGCTGATGGTCAGACAATAGTTACACAGCAAGCTCTACCTGAGACTACAGACTACATGAAAGATTTTGTAGAAAATTATGAACAAAAAGAGCAAGAGAAGACTAAAAAGAAATCTCCAACACCTCCTCGAGGAGTAGAGGCATTTTATAAAGAGAAATAAATTATGAAGATAGCATTAGTGACTGATTTACATTTTGGTGCTCGTAATGATAATATAAAAGTAGCACTAAACCAAAAAAAATTTTATGATGAAGTATTCTTTCCTTACTTAAAAGAACATAATATTGATACTGTAATAGACTTAGGCGATACATTTGATCGCAGAAAGTATATATCTTTTACATCCTTAAAAGCAGCAAAGAGTATGTTCTTTGATCCATTAAAAGAGAATAATATAACCACACATATGATTGTAGGTAATCATGACGCTGTGTATAGAAATACAAATGAACTTAATTCAGTGTATCTGTTAACACAAGAGTATCCTAATATTATAGAGTATCATCAACCGACAGAAATAGACATAGGTGGATGCGAGATGCTTATAGTACCGTGGATATGTAAGGACAATGAAAAGCAATCCTATGAAATGATAAAAAATACTACAGCTCAAATAGTTATGGGTCACTTAGAGTTAAAAGGTTTTCAAATGAACAAAGGGTATGTAGTACAAGAAGGTGCAGACCATACAATATATGATAAGTTTGATATGGTATGTACCGGACACTATCATCATAAGTCTACAGAAAAAAATATTAATTATCTTGGGTGTCCTTATGAGATGACGTGGATGGATTACGAAGATCCTAAAGGGTTCCACATATTTGATACAGAAACAAGAGAGTTGACCAGAGTTGTAAATCCTAATAGAATGTTTTATAAGTTATGGTATAATGATACTAACTTAACATTTGATGAAGTAATGGCAATGGACTTCACACCTTATCAGAATGCTTATGTAAAAGTTATAGTATCTAACAAAACTAATCCGTATCTATTTGATACATATGTTGATAAAGTAGAACAAGCAGATCCTATTAATTTACAAGTAGTAGAAGATCATTTACATTTAGATATAGATGATGATGAGGATATAGTTAATGAAGCAGAAGATACACCTACTATATTAGAATCTTATGTTGATGGTTTAGAAATAACTACAGATAAAGAAAAAGTAAAAGAATTATTAAGAAGTTTACATGACAGGGCATTGAGTATAATATGATAGTATTTAAAAGTATTAAGTGGAAGAATTTTATTTCTTATGGTAATCACTGGACTGAGATTGATTTGAATCAAACTAAATCTTCATTAATCATAGGTGAGAATGGTTCTGGTAAATCTACTGTATTGGATGCTTTGACTTTTGGTTTATATAATAAACCATTTAGAAAAGTAACAGTACAACAATTAGTCAATACTATTAACAATAAAGATATGGTTGTGGAGGTTGAATTTGGTATTGGTTCACATAATTATAAAGTTATTAGAGGACAGAAGCCAAGGAAGTTTGAAGTATATCAAGATGATAAATTATTAAACCAAGAAGCACATGCCAAAGATTATCAAGAGACACTTGAAAAACAAATACTAAAGCTCAATCATAAGAGCTTTTGTCAAGTGGTTGTGTTAGGTAGCAGCAGCTTTATTCCTTTCATGCAGCTACCAACCAACCATAGAAAAGAAGTAATAGAAGACTTATTAGACATAGGTATCTTTTCTATAATGGCTACGTTATTAAAAGAAGATGTATCAAAAAATAAAGAACATGCACAGACATTAACTAGTGAATTAACTACGATAGAAGAGAAGATAAGAATACAGCAACACTTTGTAGATAAGATATCACAACAACAAGATGAGGCAATATCTGAGAAGAAAGAACAAATAGTAAAACTTGAGAATGAGAATAGTATTAGTGAAGTTAATTTAAAAGATCAAGAAACTGATCTATCTAAGTTAAGAGAAGAAGTAGCTGAAGAAGAGAAGGTCCGTTCAAAGTTAAACCAACTTACTAACTTAGAAGATAAAATAAAAGATAAAGTTAAGACTCTTAAAAGAGACATACAATTTTTTGATACACATGATGATTGTCCTACTTGTAACCAAGCTATAGATCAAGATTTTAAATCTAAAGTAATAGATGAGAAAGAAGATAAAGTAGAAGAATGTGAAGCTGGCTTTGAACCATTAGAAAAAGAACTGGATACCACACAACAAGAAATAAATCATATAGTAGAGGTGTATAAGAAAATTGATAACATTAACCAACAAATAAATTCATTGAACTCAAAAATGAATGGTAATAGACAACTAATAGAATCGTTACAAAAAGATATAGACAATACATCTAAACAAGACATTACAGAAGAAAAGAATAAAATAAAAGATTTTAATATTGAGTTGGATGGTAAAAGAAAAGATGTTGAAGAGTTTACTAATACAAGAGAAGTATATGACATAGCTACTAAGTTGTTAAGAGATACAGGAATAAAATCTAGAATTATTAAACAGTATGTTCCTATAATGAACAAACTTATTAATAAGTACCTAGCAGCAATGGACTTCTTTGTACAGTTTGAATTAGATCAAAACTTTAATGAAAGTATTAAGTCTAGGTTCAGGGATGAATTTACATATGCATCTTTTAGTGAAGGTGAAAAAATGAGAATAGATTTAGCATTATTGTTTACTTGGAGAGCAATTGCTAAGTTAAAAAATAGTGCAAGTACAAACTTGTTAATACTTGATGAAATATTTGATAGTAGTTTAGATGCACAGGGGACAGATGAGTTCTTAAAAATAATAAATGACTTGACTTTAGATACAAACATCTTTATAATAAGTCATAAAACAGATCAACTAATAGATAAGTTTTCTAACGTAGTACGTTTTGAGAAACATCAAAACTTTAGTAGGATGGTAGCATGAAAATAAAAAACATAGAAAAGATAAAAGAACAATTATCAACTGTTATGGATAACTCCACACATGGTCTTGCACCTAGTGGTTTTGAAATACAAGAAACAGATTTTAATTTAGATATGAAAGATGATTACTTGTGGGATGAACTGCCTGCTTTTGATTTTGTAAATCCTCCTGTAGATCCAGTTAAGTTTTCTATGGCTATGGTAACATCTATGAGAGAAAAAGGTGGTATAGGTTTAGCTGCTAACCAAGTTGGATATAATTTTAAAATGTTTGTTACAGAAGGTGAACCAGCCTTTGCTGTATTCAATCCTACAATTACATATAGAAGTCCTAATGAAATATTAATGGATGAAGCATGTCTATCTTTTCCTGGTCTTCAGTTAAAAGTAAAACGTCCAGCATCTATTCGTGTAAGATTTCAAGATCCATATGGTAATTGGATAACGAGACAGTTTGCAGGAATGAGCGCCAGAGTATTCTTACATGAGTATGATCATTTATTTGGTGTTGACTTCACTGACAAAGTAAGTAAACTAAAATTAGATATGGCAAAAAAGAAAGTGAAAAGTAATGGGTAGAGATCCAAAAATACCTAATGTCTATGACGCTGTAGTTAAGATATTAGCAGAAGAATTAGAAATAGACGAGTCAAGAATATTACCTAAGAGTCATATACTAAATGATCTTGGTGGTGATAGCTTACAAATTGTAGAGGTAATAATGACCTTAGAAGAACATTTTAATATTATTATTGAAGATGCTGCTGTTGATAGAATTAACACAGTAGAAGATATATATAAAGAAATTGGAGGAATACTTGACCGATAAACAATATTTGTATAGTGAAATATTTCACTCAGCTCAAGGTGAAGGATTATACACAGGCACACCTGGTCCTTGGTTAAGGTACTTTATGTGTAACTTACAGTGTAATGGATTTGGTCAGAAAGATCCTACTGATGAAAGTACATATAAGTTACCATACAAAGATCTTGATACAAGTAAGTATGAAAAGCTAGAAGACTTACCTGTGTTTGAATATGGATGTGATAGTAGTTACTCTTGGTCAGCTAAGTATAAAAAGTTTCAACATAAAGCTACAGCTGCAGAGATGGCTCGTAGAATAGTTAGTAGTATGAAGAACAGACATAATCCACAAGGGTTATTCATACATCCTAATAATGGTGCATATTGGCAACACTTACATATTACAGGTGGTGAACCTTTGATGCCTCATGCTCAAGAATGTACTACAGAAATAATGAAGTGTCTAATAATGAAAGCTAACTTTCCTGCTAGTATAACATTTGAAACTAATGGCACACAAGAATTAACACCTGAACTTATAGAAGAGATAAATGTTTATAAGTTACCAGTTCATTGGTCTATAAGTCCTAAGCTATGGCATACAGCTGGAGAACATCATACAAAAGCATTTAAGCCAGATAATATAAAAGCTCTTCAAGATGTTTCACCTCATGGTATGTTAAAGTTTGTTTGTAATGGAACAAAAGAAGCGTGGGAAGAAATACAAGAGAAGACTAATGTGTTAAGAAAAATGGAGGTCAACTTTCCAGTATCGATAATGCCTGTCGGTGCAACAGTTGAAGGACAAAAACTAGTGGACAGTCAGGTCGCAACTGAAGCTGTAGCTAGAGGTTATCATATCTCAGCCAGAGTCCACACTTACCTATGGGGGAATACAATTGGCGTTTAGTAATATATACTCATGCAATGTTTGGAGATCAAAGATTGAAGGCATTGATAATGAGAAGTTAGCAGAGCTATGCATGGCTCAGGCTAACTTTAGAAAAGATAAGAATGTATCCGCAACAGGATACGAAGACTCACCTATTGATGGATTAGATCCAGAGATGGTTAAGTTAAGAGGTACAATAAAAAAAGTTATACATGAAAAGTTTGAAGCAAGATTAAAAGAAGGAGAAGTCTGGGCTCATATATGTAGAAAC
>TARA_R110002020_G_scaffold220785_1_pt1 | contig 15467 bp, 15 predicted proteins | sample TARA_R110002020 | Tara Oceans TARA_R110002020 (sample SAMEA4396489) | marine metagenome | biome: Westerlies Biome; feature: [MES] marine water layer (ENVO:01000295) within the mesopelagic zone...; material: water (ENVO:00002006), including particulate matter (ENVO:01000060) such... | reverse complement strand
TGGTCTTACTTTTGTCTCTAGAGCACGTTGGGGCACTATTGTCCTATCTCTTTCATATGGAGCAACTCTACCTTTTTTGCTCCCTTTTTTCTTTTTTGGTAGAATCTTTTTAATCAAATCCTTTATTGGTCCTCTTGCCATGATAGTTAGTGTTTATTGTGCTTGTTGTTCTTCTTGTGACACCCCTTCAGGTTGCCTTATAACAGGAATATCTATGCCTTCCTGTTGTATTGTTTGTGTTGTTTGGTCTGCACCTTCATTTATTCTTTCATTAGGAATTAGTAATGCAAATCTACCCAAATTTAACACTTCATATTTTAATACCGTCAAAAGTTCTTCACTTAATTCAACCTCATCATCTAAATCGCATCCTGCCGTAGTAGTGTCTATTGTTGTATATAAGCCCATTTCCAAGCCGTTTGGCACTCCTATACACTCTAAGCCCAAAACGAAAACCCTGTCATCTACGAGGTAAAAATAAGGATTTTTTGAGTTAGGTTCTTCGTAAGGGTCAAAATAAAGCCTTTGAGAGTTTCTTGGTGTTGTCCTATTAAATACTATCTGTGTAAATGCAGGGTCATCACAGCAATCTGTAATATCCTGATATGTTATATAGTCAATACCATTATCGTTCTTGAAATCATAAATACTCTTTGGTAAATCAAAATATTTCCTATTACTGGTAGGTTCTACAGATAAAGGAACATTTTGAAATATAGTTAAATGGCTACCTGTAGGGCTTTTCCTTATATGCTGTAAACGTAAACGATTTGCTATTATGTTTATCCAAAAAACAACTTGAGTTAACCCTATTTCTGAATCATCATTTAGTTGCCTAAAATGTTCTAACAAGTCGTTAGCTAAATATCTATAAGTTACTTTAGCCATGATTTATGCTATTGATTGTAATAACGTATTAATATCTGCAGATGTTACCGTGTGTATAGTGGTTCCATCTCCCTGTTTAAAGCTAATATACTGCAAAGTTTTATCATATATCCAGTTTGCAAAAAATGCAGGATACTCTATATTGTCTGTTGCCTGAACAATTTTACTAGGTTTTTTAGAGTAAAATATAGTTACAACATCATTGGCTACAGATGGTCTAATTTCTATTTCCGTAGGAGCTGAATACGGAACATCTGGTGCACTATATCCCGAATAGTTTAGATATGCGTATTCCAGTGTATCGCAATTTGCAGATAAAACATTATTCCCAGGTGCAAAAGGGTTGCCTGTATTCTTTGCCCACTCTTCTATCGTAAGGCGTTTTGCAGATTTTTCGCTTGAAAGGTGTGCTAAATCTTTTCTATACAAAGAGGTTTCTGGAGTTGATGTTGAAATTGTTTTTGGTAAACTCGTAGTATAAGACCCAGTATATATACTTTTTGCATCTATTGAGTGCCCAGTACCATCGGTTACGGTTGAATCTAAAAACACCCCCAAATCTGTAATAGGTAAAATATTAAACAAAACCTGATTCCCAGTATTGTTTATAGAAACAACGGTAAAGGTGCTTACTACTGTATTCCCTGTTGTTTTATCTATGTAAGTAAAATCTACCTGTTGACCTATAGAAAGACCGATTGGCGGTGCAATTAAATCAAGCTCTTGCTCAAATTGAATTATGGCTAATGGGGTTGTAAGGCTTGCCTGTTCACTATACAAAGTTCCATTTAGTGTCCCTCCACCCCTAACGGTTGGAGATATATACACGCCTAGTATTGTCCATAACTCATGACCTAAATCAGTGCTATTAAAATACACCCTAGAAAAATCGCTTGTCTGAAATACCCTTGCATGTACAAGGTCTTGAAAGACCTCTTCGCCCATTTTCTTTTGTCCGAAAGCTGAATTTATTACTGCTGTAAGCCATTCAACTGCAGCATTTATCGCAGGAATGATATCTAAAGTATCATCGTAATAATCTGCTCCTTCTGCATCGAGACCAACTTGGCGTACTCGGTCTATGATTTCTTGTGCTGCTATTGGCATATGTATTTAATTACATAGGCACTTTATCGAGCTCTCCATCATTTAACAAGACTTCTTTGATGCTATCTGGATTGTTAGGATTAAAAGATTCATCTGCAGCAGCTATTTTATGGTGTGTCTTTGTCTTGACACTCTTCATAGCTTTCTCTGCTAAATTGTATGAAAGTCTTTTCCTTACATCATCAACATCAGCATTTACTTCTACACCTTCTTGTTTCGCCCTTTCAATTACTTCAAATTGGGACATTCCATTAAGCATATTGCTCATTTCAACAAGTCGGTCTGCAAAAACTCTATCAATAGTTTGCACATCTTTTGTGTTCTCGAAGTACCTTATTCCGTATAAAGTATGATTCCGTATCCAATCGGCTTCTTTTTTGCTCCTAACAATACAACAAGACATGGATACTATTTCCTCGTTGTACCTGCTTGTTCCAGGCTTTTTATATCTGTATAAAGGCTTAAACCTTACAGGTCTTTTATATGGGGTATTTACTGAATGACCAAACCTTGTATCTCCAATGCATATATGACTAAAACTATAGCAATAAAACATTGCAGGTGTTTCAAGGTAATCTTCGACATCTATTTCTTCTTCAGAATACGACCTTACTCCAACTAGTTTATTATCCCTTTCATTTACAGCTCTCATTTCTTCTAGCATATTCTCTAAAAGAGAGTCTGTTTTGGATTTAGGATAATTGTTTTCTTTTGATAATTTCTGCACTACTTCAAATAATTCTGCTTTTGTTAAGTGCAAAACATCCCCTGTTTCCAATTCTTCTTTATTAGAAACATCATTTTCATCTTTACTTTTTCTTATAGACATAACTTTTGTTTTTTGTTAAAAATTAGTATTAGGGGTGAGTTTTACCCCACCCCTATTTACTATTCGGAAAAATATCCTAGAGAATATCAATCCATCCGCTACCAAGAGGGTTGTTAAACTGTACTCCGAAAGTAGTTGAAATCCAAAAATCTGTAAAGTTATTTAGACTTCCACCATCTTTTCGAGGTAGTGTTTCACCCATTTCTTCTCCCCAAGTCTGTACACAAGATACAGCTTCTTGGTCTAAAAGAATAAGCCTGTTAGCCCATGTTGCAGGGAACGAAGAAGGGTCTTCAAACCTTTTCATAGGTACGAAAACAATCTTAGAACTTCCCATATCGATGGAATTCAATCCAAGCTTAGCAATATCATCGCTAGGAGTATATCGAGTTAATAGTCTCTTATACTGCTGTGATAAAGCATGAATCTGTCGTGGAGTTCCATACAAGAACCTTGTTGCTCCAAGTGCCTTAAACTCTGTATCTAAAGCCAGCTCCTCAAGTGCTTGAGGTAGGTTAGCTACAGTAGTAGTCACGTTAGGAGAACCTGAAGATTGCATTGTTGGGAACAAACCGCCAGTTACCTTAGCATTCTGTCCGTTAGCAAGGCTAACTTCACCTCTTTCGCCATTCCATAAAGAGTTAGAAAGGTCGATTCTAAACTGCTGAATCAATCTTTGCTTCTGCATGGTCAAGTAGTTAGAGGTAACACCTGCATTCTTGTATTTGAACATTTCCATTTTTCCAAATCGCATAGCCTTAATCATCATCTGAACGAAGTTAAATCTACGAACAGTGTCTACACGAAAGTATTGGGAAATGCTGTTAGCGGCATCTGCCTCAATAGGAGACATATTTGCTAGCATATCATTTACCGCAGTAGCAGGTAATGTTTGTCCTGTGTATGCAGTAACTGTAATGGTGCTTGCAATTGCATCAACGTTAGTTATTGTACCTTTTTGGTTATTTGGGTAAACAATAACAGTATCTACAGATACGTCGTCAACAGAAGTTACTGGAAGAACCTGTGAAGCACCGCCTGCAACAACTGCAGTAACAATGACTGGCTCTCTTCCAAAACCCATTTCAAAAAACTCCCATTCGTCAGACTTTACGCTTTCAAACGGCTTAATATTCAGCAATTTTAAATCAAAAAACTGCTGTGGTGCGGCATCATAGATAAGGGATTTTGTAATCCTCTGAATCAATGCCGATGTATCGTGACCATTTTGTGCTGCATATTGTGATGCTAACGCATTGAGGTCTACGTTACTGAACTGATTTTGTCCAGGAGTACCTGGAGTATAAAGAGTTGAACTCATTTTTGTTTTAGTTTAAATATATCAAGCATTTTTTAATAATATCTCTTCTCAAACACATCCTTAAAGATGCCTGTTACTTCCTCTGGAACTTGTGTTTGTTGGCTTTGAGTTGTCTTTACAGAAGGCTTTTCTGAACCTTTTGCGACAGACGTTTTTAAAACCTCTTGACTTTTCTTCGTTCTATTATTTGCTTTAATTATTTCATCTCTACCATACAGCATTAAAGCTACCTTTTCTGCCGCATCATCAGTGTACGAACCATCTTTATTAAAAAACAGACTGGTTAAATCGCCACTAATCATAGTATCTTTTACCTTTTTCAAGGCATCTTTACTAAAATCAGGAAACGACTCTCTGAGCTTATCAACGGAACTGCCTGTAGAGGATTTAAGAACTTTCTGCAAGTTCTCTCCTTTCCTCATATATTCAGCACGCTGGTCCTCAAAAGACTCTTGCTCAGCTTCATACTGCTTTCTTGCAAGCTTTACAGCTCGCTTGACGGTTGCATCGTCACTATTTTCTGTAAAATCATCTTCCTCGTATTCATCTGGAAAGTAATAATTTACAATATCGTATGTTTCGTAATCTTCAAAATCTGACTTGTAATCTAAAAGTCCTGCATTTTGAACTTCTTCTGTCCAATCCTGTCCATTAGCCCATGCCTGAAATGCATTAAACAATGGCTCTGGCAATTCTGAAAAAGCATTTTGAATATCATCAAATTTTTCCTGTGTCTCGTCTATGTCTTGAGCCCCTTTTCTCCACTTATCTGCGGAGTTAAAAAAGGTTCCTAAATCATCTATTGAATATTTATCTTTTATATGCTCAAGTGCCTCATCAAGGTTGCTAAAATCTGCCTTATTATCTTTATCCGCTTTTTCCGTTTTTTTGTAAAAATTAGAATCGGCTACTTCTTTATTGGTATCTTCTTCAGAATCTTCAGTAACCTCTTCTTCCTTAACGGCTTCCTTTTCAGTCTCTGTCTCTTTATTGTCTTTCTCGGCTACAACAGTCTCTTCTTTTGCCGTTGTATCTCCCTTTTCACCAGATGCCATTTTTAGAACAGCAGCAATCTCTGGGTCATTTGCTAGTTCTGGATTTGTTTTTACAGCACTTAAAATAGTAGACATTGCTTCTCCCCCTGATGTCGGGTTCTCTTCTTCTACGGTCTCTAGTACCTCTGTATCTTTTGCTTCTTCAGCCATAACTTTTATACTTTAGGTGTTAACAATATTTATTATAATACGCAAATGTATAATTTTTGTTTTAAAATCGCAAAATTAAACATCTATCTTAGCCCTTTTGCAAGTTCTCTTTCTCTGATTTTTGTTACATCCCTTTCTAAATCTGCATCTTTTGCAATCTCTTCTCTCTGAGCATCTTCATCTTTCATCGCCTGCTCTAAACCTGCTTGTCCTGCCAATTGTTCTGCCTCTTGCGTCTTAATAGCATCTTGTTGTTTCGCCATCTCTCTTTCCATCTCTATTTTCTCTTTCTGGAATTCCCTCATAGCTTTTGCTATATCATCAACATTTCCTCTATTGAAGTTGTTTGCGAATCTTTTTCCATCAAGAAGACCTGCTTGGATAAGTGTAAATAATATTTGATTTCCAGACTGCTTTTGTTCTTCATCGCTAGATGTTCTCTTTACAAATACCCTGAAATCTTCTATCATCATATCATCTGTTATGACAATGTTTCTAGCACCCTTATCTCCAGTTATAATCGAAAGCTTTCTTTTGTTATCTGAATATATCCTTTTACCAACAGTGGCTATGGATTGTGCTGCCTGTAGTATTATTCTTGACAATGCATAATAAAATGGTTCTTGTATAAGCGTTCCTCTTTGTATATCTAATTGAGTTACTCCAACAAGCCTTCTTCCTCCTCCTGCAGTACCTTGCATTGACTCATTAACGCCTGTAATATTCTGAATACTCTGCCTTACATTCTGTGCTATGTTATATAGATTTACCGTACCATTCCCTGCAGTAAAATCATAGCTACCAAGAGAATTATTCAAATTACCCTTTGCCTGAACAAATAGTGGTTTACCAAGATTAATATTCCTTTGCAGTTCATCTTCCCCTCCTTGTGCATCAATCATATCTTTATCAAACACAGTACCAGACATTCTTGAATTATTGACCGATGCCTCAGCTACAGATTGCAATCTATTTAGATATCTCTGTGGCGATATCGCATCATCAACAGGGCTAAGTATATCTCCGTTGTTATACGACCAGCAATAACACTTAAATGGGAACTCCACTCCAGAAGGGTCGCTTAAATTAGTTTCTGAGTAATCAAATATTCCAGACTCTAATACTATATCGTCACTATCTTTTGTGGCAACTATTTCTGATGGTATATATATGCAATACCTTAATACATCTACAAATATTTTTTTCTTCTTTTTACCATTTAAAATTTTGTCATGCCCCTTTTCTTTTGGTTTAATTAAATCTTTATCGGTATATTTACTGTTTTCTGAATTAATTTCTGTAAAAAACTCATACCCATACTCATCTATTACATAACCAAACTCCTTCTGACCTATATCTCTCCAATACAATTCATACACAGGGACTCTACCTGAAGGCAGAAACATTCCATACTTCCATACATTCGCTGCATGTTTATCTGCGTCTTTTGTAAAATCCTCTATAGCTTCTCTTGCTTCACTATTTATGTTTTGAAACTTTTCGTATATATTACTAGGAATCATATGATGATATCTGCCCATATACTCAGAGTCTCTTAAATCTGGTCTCTGTGCCGACCTATCAAATATAAAGTACCTAGGGTCTTGAACTTCCCATAGATATTCTCCATTATATTCAGAGCCATACAATATTCCTATTCCATCAAGAGCTAAGTGTTTTGCAAGGATAACTTTTTTATCCTCAAAATCATTAAACTCCATTACATACTTTATAAGGTGATTTATTGCATCTTCAAAATCATCATTATACATATTTTCAAATATCTCCTCAGTCTCTGACTCTGTTTCCCCTATAGGAAACATTTCTCTCATTGCTTCTCCAAAAACATCTGATTGTGCTGCAGTTTGTGCTAAAATTTTTAATCTTGCCAACTCTATCTCTCTTCTGTTAACCGCAAACTCACTTATGCTTATAGCCTGCATATCGAAACTTTGCCGTATTGCATTTCCAACATACTGCTCAACCATTGGTCGTATAAGGTTTTCAACGAATTTAATACGATTCCTTTCATCCCCAGATTCATCCATAAGGAATGCATTAAGGTCTTCTTGAAATATCCACTGGTTACCTTTATAAAAAGCCCAGTTAATTGCAGATTTAGTTATAAACGATTGGTGTGTAGAACTATTTAAAGAACCCAATATCCATTGTGCATATTTGCGGTGATACTCCTCGTTCTTTTCGTCTTTAAGTCTGTTTGGTCTTGAAACGACCCCTGTTATTGTTGAGTATGGCATATATTAGTTATTCGTCATCTTCCATATGAAGAGTGTCCATTAATGATGGTCCTTTATCGCCCTTTTCATATCCTCCATAGCCCTTTACTCCAAAGCCCTGTTCCATCTGCTCTACAACGGAAGATATATTCTCAGCTACCTTTACGGAAAGCTCAATATATTTTTTCTTCATTTCCAAATCTTTTGACATCTCCTCTTTTGTTTCTTCATCTAAGATAAGAGATGCTTCCAGATTATCAAATATTTTTTCAACCGCCATCTTTGCCCTTAAACGTGCAGATGGGTTAAAACGTTCCATCCTCTCTATCGCATTTTTTATCTTCTCGGGAAAATTACCACTTAAATACTTACTAAGTTCATCTGTAATTTCCCTTGTAACATCTACATTAAACCCATACTTAATACAGGCTAATATTCTTCCCCTTTCACCCTTTGTTGGCAAATACAAAGGACTTGTTCTGTTTGCATAATACCACACAAACTTCAACTCCTTCGTCTTTAGCCCCCTAAACTCTTCTATTTTGGCAAGCTCGGGGTATTCAACACGCATCTCTTTTTCCGTAACACGGAACAAATCGACATCCTCTCTATTCACTTCTTAACTTAAAAAAGGGGGTGTGCACAAATGCACACATCCCCCGTAATAATTGCATAGTACTATACTAAAGCAAGGTATTCTGCAGCAGTTCCTGTGCCATCTACTATAGTAGTAAGGGCGGTATTAAAAGCCCCGTATGTAGCAAACTGGTCATCTGCATAAATAATTGCCGTAACTTTCTGTGCAGTTACATCACCATCTGAAGCAAACTCTTTTCTTTTATGAACAGAGATTTCATACTTAGTAAATGTACTTGCATTAACAGTTGTTGTTGGCGGTACATCAGCTTGTACAAGAGCCTGTGTTCCTGAAGGAGCAACATATGGTGTTCCTGTAGCAATCACGGTTCCTCCTGGAGCTTCTGGTACTGTAAATCCAGCAATACTAAAATCTTTTTGGGTTAAAGTAATAACCCCAGCAGCGTTTGCCGCATCTATAGTAGATTGAGTATTGTTGTCAATTGCATCAGAAAACTGCTGAGACAAATCATCCGCAACCACTGTACTTGCAACTGCAATGTACGTTTCAGATTGTCCAACTGGAATTTCTGCAACTCCCAATTTAATTAAGTTAGGTCGTAGTACAAGTTTGTACGCCTGCCCAATTACTGGGGTTATTGCCGACATATCAGCAGTAGAAATTTGCTCGGTTCCTGTTGCTGCTGCAGTTGAAGTATATCCTACGATATCTCTCCAATGAATAGGTGGTAATCCTGTAATAGTTACCACTCCATTTGCAAGGACTGCATCCCCTGCTACTGGTGCATTTAATACGCTTACACCCAAAGCGTTTCCTGGTCGTGCCATTTTATTTAGTTTTTAAAGTTTAAGTTTAATTGTTTAATATTTTAATTTCTGCTAAATTAATTATTATTTAATAATATTCAATAAAGATTTTTCTTTAAAGGATTTGTATCTTTTATAATTTTCCAATACATCCTTCTTATTCTCTTGCCAAGTTCATAATCATTTCCATATTTCTTTACCAACTCTTCAATCTTATTATTCATTTCTAAAATGATGTTTTTATAAACTCCCATGCCGCCACCATCCCTCCTAACACACCTGTCAGGACCCTTGTTACGATATTTTGGTCCCTAACGTTTCTTTTTAATTTATGGTGGCTGTCTTTGTATTCATTAAATTGCGATATTATTCCTTTATCTCCAAGACCAGACCCGCCAAGAACGGTGTTAATCTTTTTAATTTTATCGTCTACTAAATCAATTTTTTTCGATTGGTCTTTTATTAAGCCAGTTAAAATATCAATTTTTCCCTCCACACTCATTTTTTCTTTCTTTTTTTCTTTTCCCTTTTTATAGTCACGTAGATTGTGTCTCTAATTGTATCTGTTATATATATATGCTTACGTATAGTATCTATAATTGTTTTAATCCGCTTTTTGTATATGATTGTATCTTTATAAATTATCCTCTCTCTCTGCTCTTTTATTTGCTTTTCGCTTAACATTCCTTGATATACAGAAACTTCACCTTTTAAGCTATCATGGTACATTCTTTGTTTTGCCTGAGAAACATAATAATCTCCTAACACTGAATCTCCTAAACTAAATAAAGAATCATAATTTGTAGTAGAACTCTTTGTACATTCTTCTGTTGGCTGAGAGCATCCCATAACCAAGATTAAAACACTATTTAGTAATACTTTTTGCAAGTTCAATATATTTAGTTTGCAATTCTTTGTTTTCAGATTTTAACTGCCTCACCTCTTCTTGTAAATCATCTATCTGTCCTTGCATAGTTCCTTTAACATCAACATACAAATACCCTATAACCATTATGCTTACACCTAATAGATATTGTATGGGATTCTTTGCAAGTTGTTTATAGTCCATTATTCAGGAGGATTAGGGTCTGACCATTCAGCCGTACTCATTAATTCCAATGCTTCAGCGTGTGTTAAAATAGCACTTCTGTCTGCTTCTGGTACTGCTTCTATGCTCTCAGGAATATGGGGTGAACCATATATCCACTTCACTATAAATTCAGAGTCATCTAAAGAGTATCTTAAAGGTTCTCGGCTCTCTATTACTTCTGCAAAATTTACTATATCAATAGCACTTGTCTTAATTGTTATATATGATTTCATTTTGTTTTAATTTATGGTGTATCTTCTACTCTATCTCCTTCAACCATTCCAGAGGTTAATCCCTGATTAATGTTGTCTGGAGCATTATTTACTTTGTCGTCTATTGCCATTCCACTACTTGTACCATCATTTGAATTACTTGAATTATCAGGCACACTCCAATTAGTTGAAAAGGTTGCATCTTCACTTCTCCACCATCCAATAAGTCCTGATTCCCCTGTAAGGTCTATCGGTTTAGTGCCATCATTGACATCAGCAACGGCTTTAATAGAATCAAAAATCGAAATTTCGTCCATCTTTCCATTGAAATAAAACCCTGTGCCATGCTGAGAACCTATTATAAAATTATCTGTAACGCTTGTAATAGCTGAAAATGTTACTGAGCTTGCCGAACCTCCATCTTTATAACAACTTAATGTATTTGTTGCCGTATTTCCTGTGATTAAGATATGTTGCCATACTCCATTAGTCAAACTGATTGATGGTGAAAAGGTTCTGAAAGTAACGCCATCATAAAATTTAAGAGTTCCAGAATTATCATATACTCCCCAGCCATCACCTGACAAATATCTGTCTAATATCAACCCGTTATGAGTAGTGTCTGGTTTAATCCAAAAAGAAACAGAAAAATCAGTACCAACCAAATCTAAAGAGTTGTCATTTCCACAATCAATAGTACCATCAATCCCATCAAAATCAAATGAATGACTTGACCAATTATTTATCTTCGTTTGCTCTGGAATTTCCCAATTTGAGTTGAAGAACGTGCCAGAATCTCCCATACGATACCAGATAATAGGAGTAGTTGCCAAAGCAGTATTAAGATTATTTGGCGTACCTGAGTTGTAGAGTGTCGAAATATCACCACTTGAAAGTTCACTATGCCAAAACGAAACTTCATCAATTAATCCGTTAAATTCGTTGCTAATATATCTGCCTATATTATGATAAGTCGTAGCTGCGTAGGTTATGTCTGATGGACTTGCCGTTCCTGTGCTTGAACCATCTACATAAATAGTTGAAGTTCCTGAGCCATCCCAAGTGCAACCTATATGATACCATTGTCCTGTTGCAATAGTTACTGAGCTTGTTGCAGCTACCCATCCACCACTTGTATAAATATAGAATTGTAAACTTGTTCCATTTGTCCAAATCATTTGACCTGTATTTGTTCCGCAAGTCCATAATCCTCTCAACCCACTAACTGAACTCCACTTAGCCCATAATGAAATTGAAAATGCTCCTGTTGGTCTTAAAGCTGATATAGTCGTTCCCAAATCTACATAATCATTCACTCCGTCAAAGTCCAGAGAATAGGTGTTGTCAAAGCCTGGTGCAGATTCTGAGCCAAGAAATCCAAATGGTCTTAACATGGCTAGGAGAAATTAAGAGCTTCAACACCATAAAGAACAAGACCTCCACCTATGTCGTGGCAAATAAATGTAAGAACATCTACTGCATTTGCTCCAGTGCTAAGAGTGGGTGCTGTTCCTCCTTTCCATTTAAAGATAACATCATAAGATAAAGTTCTGCTTCCTGTAGCATCCTGTTTTACAATTAGGATATAGGTGTCTCCATCCTTTACGTTAGTAGGAGTTGCTAGTGCTCTATTTCCTCCAAGAGTTACAGTTGCTACTTGAATGGCTCCCACATCCCATGCTATAGATGCTGCATCTACTAATGCTCCTGACTTTGTGGTTGTCTGTACATCGCCAATGATTTTTATCAACTCTGTAGAGCTCCCATCATCTCCGATTGCAACATTTATCCTGTTGTGTAAATCTGCTGATATCATAATTTTGAGAATTGTTTTGGGTTTGTTGCAAATATAGATAAAAAATATTTAAACTATTTTACAACAAAACTTTTTTTAATTGCAAATTAAAATTCCCATCATATGAATACCTGTACTTAACTTTTCTTGCTCTTTTTGCTTCTGGCTCTATAGGAGTCAGATGAGAAAAACTTTGACCACAAATATATGAATAAACTACAGCATCTATAACATCATCGTAATAATATTTGCTATTTTCTATTTTAAACGACTCGTTTCCAGAGCTGCTCATCTTCCTAACATACGTTTTTAATTGTATCCAGAATTCCTCTATGAAAATATTCTCTCCGTATACTTCAAGCATCTCTTGTAGTTTGTTTAATATAAATCTTGCCGTATTTCCTTTTTTATTTATCCCCATACTTTGACCGATTGTGGTCCTAAGATGAGGAGATAACATTTTATTTGGCACTATAGTTTTGAAATAGCCTTTTGCATCTATGTAATCCATATACCCACTCCCCACGTTAGATTCTATTAAGTTCCTCGTACTTTCCTTATCGTAGTATATTCCTAGCAATAAAGATTGAAGGTAGCAATATCTGTAATCTCTTTCCCTATAATTCATGCACGCAGACACAGTTCCTGTTACGTTATCCCATATTGCAGAACTCATCATTGAATGTCCTGTTTCTGTGTATACAGGGTCTGTTCCTTGAAAGTATCTATTGCTCCACTTATCTTCAGGGTGTTGAAATATTATTGTTGTAGCCCTTGAATCTCCATCTTCTGTTGGCATAAATACAGCCCCACTTATCTCGTATGGAACATCTGAATTCTCAGAAGACCTTTTTCCGTAATCGTATAGAGGCTCAAAATATCCATACTTCGGCTTATCTATTGGGTTTAGTTTTTGAATTTTCTTTATTCTTGCATTAATAGTTTCGATTGGAATAATAGTCTCAGATGATACTAAAAACATATCATCCATTGTTGTTGGGTAGTGCTGATGAAATTGTATCGATGATTCTGGTCCTTTGGCATAGTAGAATCTTTTTTCTTTTTCATAAAAAACATCATCTACCCCAGGTTTTGCAAAAGCATCGAAGAAAATAGGTATAATCCCGTAGTGAAAGTTCCTTTCTTTCCATGCCTGCCGTGCTGCTTGGAACTCTACTTCAAATTCTCTACCCCCTCCATCCATTTCACCCCCAGTACCCCAGGCAATAAGTTGTCTTCTCATTCTTATTTTCTTGTCTTCGTCTACCCAAAACAATGCAGGTCTCCCCTCGTTTATCATTTTACCAAGTATATCTATTAACCCCACTTCATCTAGTGCAACAAGGTTAGGTGCACCACCGTTTATAGCGGTGACTGATGGGGCTACTACTTCAAGTTTACTATCAACACCCCCTATTTCACCCTTAGAAGGGCGATAGAACAAGCGTAAGAGGTTATCTCTGTCGTTGTGGACTGTTGGTCTCATCCATTCTGGAAGGTGGTAGAATGGGAACTTTACTTTGTCTTCAAAAATCTCTTGCCCTTTTAAAAGCGACTTAGTTATGAATTTTACAAAGTAGCTCTTGTGGAATACTATTCTCTTTTCGCATAAACCCCCAAACGTACTGGTAAATCCAATCTGTCTTGGCTTTCCAATAAGTACATTGTACCCACAGTCAAATAAAAAACATATTACTTGTTGGCAGTCCCATGCGTGGTAACGCCTACCCCCACTGGCTATATCCCCCTCTTTTAGAACGTGGTATTTGTTAAGAAAGTAAAGAGAGTTGTCTGTGCAACGTTTTTTCTCTTCCCGTGCAAAGTTTATTTGCTCTTGCTTTGTTGAATAGTCTGTATAGGAACGATTCTCTGCAAGCCACATATTTGCCTGATGTACATATAATCTAAATCTGTTATATGGAATCATATTATCAAAACCAGTATTGATGCTGTCTATCCATTGGACAAAATCTTTTGGATAGTTAAGAGTTTCTTTGGTATCGGGCATCCACTCAGATGTCTCTACTTTTTTCTTCCCTTTATATTTTAATTGTTTTGATTTCTCTACATACTCTTGGTATGTAACTACTTCATCTTTATCACTTGTATTGTTATTAACTTCAACATCTACTATTGAATCTGCAGCTACTTCGGATTTATGTTTAACTGTATAGTCTTTGTTGAGTGCTCGATTTATTTTGTGGGTAACACTGGGTTGGTAGGTATCAACTGGGGTATCTATGTATCCGTGTTTTTCTAATAACTTAATACGGTCACTACCTATGTCTACGCCCTTTTCGTGCAGGGAGTCAAGAAGCTCTAGCCGCTTGTCTAGTACGTATTCGCTTATCCTTTCAGAAAGCTCGCTTTTCTTATCACCTTTCTTTGCCATTTTACAAATATAGTAATTTTTGGGAATTGTAGCTGGGCTAGTTAACTATTATCAGTTTAGCAGTTAGCTGGTATCTTTTAAGGGGGCACTCAGTTCAGCAGGGTGTGGGGTAGGCTAGTTAACTATTATCTATTAACTATTAATTAGTTATATATATATTATTATATTAATATTATTAGTTTAATAGTATTATTAGTTTAATAGTATTATTAGTTTAATAGTATTATTAGTTTAATAGTTAATATATATATATATATAATAATATAATAATATAATATAATAAACTAATTAGACTAATAGACTAATAGCTTAATAGCTATAACTAGTTAACTGCATATAGGCAATAGGTAGTAGGTAGTAGGTAATAGTTATTAGAGTAATAGGGTAATAGGGTAATAGGGTAATTATAAATAGCTAAACAGCTAAATAGCTAAACAGCTAAATAGCTAAATAGTTAAACTAAGCCAAATAAGCAACTAAGTGTGCAAAACTAATACTTACCCCCCAAATTGAATTATAATGCAACTACACTGCCTTAAAATCGATTTAAAGCATATAATACAACTAAGCACAATATCCCAAAAGCAAAGTACTGAAAACATACCCCCCCACCAATTTTATAGAAAAGTGATGTGTTTGTAGAAAAGTGATTGGTGTGAGTGAGGGAATATCACTGCAATTAGTACCCCTTTGCTTTGTAGGACAAAACTACTATGTAATACAAAGTAGTAGGTTTAAAAAAGTATTGTTTTATATATAGTTCCTTGCATAGGTGGGTAGTGTGCAATGCATACTATTATGTATAAAATAGTTCTTAACAAACTACGTGCCAAAGTGCAAATTATAGCAATTTATTATTTGCAATATTTACTAATATTTACACACGTTTATTGTTGGTAAAGTGTAACCTTTCAGAGGTAATTGCGTATACAAATATAAACGCACACGAGACGGGACGGAATTTGGTGTGCGTGGTAATGGGGTAAA
>TARA_R110002020_G_scaffold182547_2_pt1 | contig 15488 bp, 3 predicted proteins | sample TARA_R110002020 | Tara Oceans TARA_R110002020 (sample SAMEA4396489) | marine metagenome | biome: Westerlies Biome; feature: [MES] marine water layer (ENVO:01000295) within the mesopelagic zone...; material: water (ENVO:00002006), including particulate matter (ENVO:01000060) such... | reverse complement strand
TTAATTTTTTCTGTTCTGCAGTAGTCTTCTTATTTGTTACTGGTACAACAGTTCCTCCTTGTATATCATAGATTATTACTCCACCGGAGTTATCAGAAGTATTATACTGTAAAGTATCAAATGAGTTGAGTATACCTTTCTGCATATCTAGCTTAACACCTTGCAAACTAAAACTCATACCATAAGGTAACTGCTTTGCATTGAGAGTAAATACATCTCCCTCAAAGGTTCTATCTATAAATTCTGTCAATAAAGAATTGATTCCAAATACTTGAGTAAAGTATTTAACTATTTGTTCCTTTGGTACTCCTTTAAAGTCACTTAAATCTACCAGATTATATAACTGATCATAAGTAAGGTTAATTTGATCAGGTAATGCTACACCTTTAGTGTCTGTATATATGTTTCTATTATTTGGTAAATAAGCAAAAATACCATCTGCCTGATCGCTTGGTTTAATCCCTGCTCCTTTTAAAACACTATTAATTTTTGCTTTTGTATCTTTAAAATCTTCTGGACTTAAACCAACAAAGCGTAAACCAATTGTATATTTTTCTCTTACTTGTTTAATACTTGAGTTAGATTCTTTACCTGGAATAACAAAGTTGTTTCTTTTTTTACCTGCATCCTCATTAGCTTTAATTACAAGCTCTAAACTATTTATTTGCTCAGGTGATAATACAGAAAGAATTAATTTTAGTCTTTGTTTTCCTGTAGTATAATCTCTGTTGTCTTTTTCATCTTTATTAGTGTGTGGATAAAAGCCTAACAATTCTTCTACAGTTAGTCTACTAACATCAGTTGTATATTTAGTTAGGTCTAAAGGTTTTTGTAAAAACTTTCTTTCTAGACTCTCTGCTAATACTTCTTCTGTTTCATCTATCTTATTCTTAGGTGCTACAATAATTGAACCAGCTCTAACTGCTTTAGGAGTACTTAATACTATATATTCAACACCTGTAATTTTATCAAATAATGATGAGCCTTGATTAACTGTAAATCCTCCAATTGTATATGATGTAGAATCAGGTGCAGCATCCTCAAGTTGCTCAAATACTTTTCTTGCTGCAGCCTTAGTCTTGTATGTAGATTCTGGGTTATTATTCTCAGGGTCTACTAAAGATCTAAGAGTAGAGCTAATAGGATTACCTTTTTTATCTGTCACCATATAAAACGCACCAACATCTGGATCAGTTACTTTAACAACATTTACAGTAGAGCCAGATATTAAAATCTCTGTATTAGCTTTACCTCCCACTTGTTCACCTGGTTCATTGTATTCTATACCAGTGTCAACAATATCATTATAAGATAAATTAGATATAGCTAGTACTTGTCCTACTAAATCATTCTCACGCCCATCTCTACTATTTAGCCATTCCTGTAATCCTTTTTCTGATTGTATATCTTCTGGTGTTGCATTTGTTTCATCAGCCCAAATCTTCTTTATAGCGTTGAAGGTATTTTTATAATTTAACCCTTCTTCTGTATTTCTCCATTCTTGGAAACCAATCTTTGATTTCTTACTGCCTTGTTTCATAGAAGCCAACATCTCTGCTTCATATTTTTTATATTGTGTCATTAATAATTCATCCAACATAGGAGAATTATTTTCATTTTCAACAATAACTTCTACTCCACTTTTGTCTAATACTTCATCTTGTTTTGTTTTATTTTCATCTGCTACTTTTGCAGCCTGTTTTTCTTCTTGAGTTTCAGCCTTAGTAGATTGTGTTTCTGTTTGAGTTCTATAAACTTTTAATTTTTCTTGTATTAGATTCCATGTAACTTCATCTGTTATTGGTGATACACTTCCATCAGCATTATAAAAAGTTTTAAGTACATCAACAACCCCTGTCTGTAAGAATATTTTTGTCTGGTCTATATCAGCATAGATACCTAAAGCTGCTAACTGGTTTAATAACTCATTAGCTTTTACAACACCTACATAATTTTCAATAACATTCTTAAAGTCCTTTTGAATATTTCGGTATGTTTGCTTATTAAAGTCAAATGTTCTATCAACAATTTCTTGAAATCTAGTTGGATCCTGTAAATATTCAATGGCCTTATAGTATGTCTTTGCAGAACCTTTTAAAGCCATATAATCTACCATCATCTTAAGTGCATTTTCTACTTTGACATCACTTATAAAACCGTCAGAAGCTTCACTAGCCATAAATCTCATATAATTAAAAAACTCTTTTCTTAGTTTTTCTATTTTACGTCTATCAAAAGCACCCTTTCTACCACCTTTAGTACTAGTAGCATTTTTAGGATCAGTTAAAATCTTATAGATAGCTTCTAACCTTTTTATTTTTTCAGCCTTAGATTTTATTTCTGCTCTTGCTTTTGAGGTAGCACCAATAGGAACACCTTTATTATCTCTTTGAAGTTTACCGTTTTCATCTTGTTTTATGTCACTATTATCTATTTCCTGTAGCAGGCTAGTAATTTCTCTTTGAATACTTGAAGGATCTAATAATACAGTTAGATCTTTTGCTGCCATATTTTGAAATAGAGGTTCTTGAGATAAGTTAGTAAATATTGAGTCAGCTCTTTTTAATGCTGCACTAAAACTATCTTGTGTAAATAAATATAAATATCTTGCATGCTCATATGCTTGATATGCTAATGCTTCTTTTATATACTCTCTACTACCTGGTTTCTTTGATTGTGGATCAAATGGGTTTTGATATCTGTCCTTTGCTTCATTATAAAAATCTTGTGACTCACCAATTTGATTCATTAATTTTTGCAACCTGTGTCTGAGCTTACCATTTTTTATATCTTTTTTAGTTGATGGAAAAGCTTCTGCAAGTTCTTCATCAGAAAGATTCATAAAATCTTTAAGTTGTTCTTGAAAAAAGAAAGAACTTTGGTTATTCATTATAGTATAAATCTGCTGAAACTTAGAATAGTCTTGTTTATTTTTAAAATTAAACATGTCATCTTTAAACATGTCATCCTTCATTCCATCTTTTATTTGCTTTTGTATTAAAAAGTTAAACTTAGTTGGGTCAAACATTGAGCTAGGATCATTTATTTGATTGTTCCATGCTGTATTATGCACCTCAACCAACTTAGTAATCATATCTTCTTCTGCTTGTTTTAGATCTTTGTATGCTTGAGGATCATTGATTCTTTGATATATAGCAGGTACACCTTGGAAAAATAATTTTTGTGGTCCTTGTACTACCCCACCCATTAAGAATCCAGACATAAAAACATCAAACCCTTCTTCTGAAAATTGTGAGCCTATAGCAGAGTTAACCATTTCTTTTTGTAGCTCAAATCCTCCTGCCATTGGATCTCTAGTTACAGCAGTAAAGTATCCTGTAGTTGCAGCAGATATTGCTTCTTGTGTAACCTCTTGAACACCTTCAGAAATATTAGCAGCAAAATATCTTAGTGTAGCACCTGCAGCCATTCCTGCATTACCTTTTATACCACCTGCTTTTACTTTATTTAACCAGCCTGTAAAACCTTTACCAGCATCACTAAATGGACTTTCATTAAAACCTCCTGTTTTTTTTCTAGTTGGTTTGCTTTTAATTAACCTTCTTCCTAATCCTCTATATGAATCATTAAACATTCTACCAATAGATCTATTAAATCCACCCAGTGCATTACCTAATACAAATTTGTTACTTAAGTATATAACAGGAACATTAGCTAATGTAGTTGCAAATGCACCTTTAGCTGCTTTTTCAGATATAGAAGACATATCACCTTCTTGGAGTTCTCCAAAGTTTTGTGCAGCTGTTATACTAGAAAGTTCATTAATTAATTTATTGTAAACCATTCCCCCTTCTAACTTACCTTCTGCAAGAGCGTAGTTTAGAGCTCTTACGTCTCTATAGAATCCTCCAAATAATGAAGATCCTTTTCCCATATTAAATACATTTTGGGTTCCGTTCTTTGCTGTTTTAAGTTTACGTATAGCGTACATAGTTTCTGGAGCTATAAAATCCAAAAACATATTTGTACCTCTTCCTAATCCTTGTGTGCCATAATATACATCTTTTGCATTACCTACGTTATTAAGGCTTTTCATCATGTTTCTAGTGCCTTTAAATAACTTAGTACCGGTAAACACATTACCAAGCTTTCTTAAAATATTAGCTTGACCTAAAGCCCAAGCTCCTCCTGCTGGTATAGCACCAACACCAGTTGAAGCAGCTGCTGCAGCACCTAATGTTAAAACTAGTTCTTCAACAGCAATAGATCCAATTATACCAAACGTATAACCGCTATTTAATAATAAGTTATTAGTCCATGCTAATGCACCATCTCTAGTAGAATTACCAATAGCCATAGCATCTTCAAATTCTCTAGCAGATTCTAAGTCTGCTCCAGAAAAGTCTCCCGTAAATATATCTCCCATGGATCTATAAACACTTTTAAAACCTGCTCCTACAAGACTACCAAATTGACCTCTCATTCTAGCCATGTCATCCCATACAGTAGAATTAGCATTATATGATGCTTCTATATTTGAATAAGGAGTATAACCAAGCTTTGCAAACTCAGGGTGCTCATAATATCTCATAAAGTTTCCAGCTCTTATACCAGAGTAAGTAGAATCTACTCTATTCTGTCCAGGGCCTGCATCATATGCTGGAGTGCTGTCAATTCTGTCAATCCATTTTTGTGCAGGATTTTGTTGTTTAACAGGGTCATATGTATCTGTAGCTAATGTAGGATCTGGATTTGCCATATTACCATAAGCATTTATAGCATACTTATTAATAGCTGGTGCATATGCATCAAGTTGCTGTACAGCAGCTATGTTAGCAGTATTAACAAATTGATCAGTTTCAGGTGTTTCAAATAGTTTATCTACAGGAACAAACATGAATTCACTAGGAGGTATTACACTACCCTTTCTTTGATTATTCTGTATAGTAGTTTCAAGAGTTGGATTATTTTTCTTTTCCATTTTTTATGTATTATTACGCCTAGTTTGTTCTTGCATTTGCTATGGAAGCTGCATTATTTGTAGCTACATCTGCTGCTTCAGCTAATGCGTTTGAGTCTCTTAATTCATCAAAAACTGCTTTTATACTTTTATATTCATAATCTAAAGCCCCTAAACCGTTTGTCATATCTATATCCTTAGTTATTAAAGGAGATTTTAAATAAGTACCACCGGGTTGATATGTGTTTAAATAATAATTCATAGTATAGTCATAACCATCACCACTAACAATTCGGTTAAATCTTACATTACCAACTTCATAGTCACCTCCTTGGAAATCATATTCTTTATAATCACCTCCTTGAGCATTTATATCATTCATTACTTTAGATTGTACTGTTGCACCAGCTCTTCTTGGATTTTGATCAAACTCTTGAGGAAAAACAAAAGATAACTTTCCATCATATTTATTAATAAATCTATTTATCTCTGCCTGTGACAATGCACCATATTGACTATCTGGATCTTCACCAGCTTTCTTAGTTGACAACCATTCTTTTGGTAAATCAATTTGATAACCAAAATAATCTTTGTTAGGGTCACTTGGTGCTCCATAAACAGAAAGGTATGAAAGATTTATTTTAGGAACAAGTTTTGAACTGTTACTTGCTTTAGGGTTCCTTACAAAATAAGTATGATCATTTTTATAAATATTATATATTTTTAAAGCATCAGGATCTTTTTCTAAATAGCTTTCTACATCTCTTTCTCTATTAGCGTTTCTACCTCCGGTTGTCATGTCTCCCATAAATACACCATACTGATCAGGATTAGTTCTATCCATTAGTGCAACTTGATTTCCAAACTGTTGAAACAAAATCATAGATTCATTAGATGTCATACCTGGTTTAGGTATTATTACTCCTGTATAGATTGGATTACTTAATAAATCTGCATAGGTTTCAGTATTTTTACCCATTGCTATAGAATTATAACTTGCAGTAGGTATCACCATTGCTTTCCCATCTTGATTAGTAATCTGTCCTGTCATACCTTGGTTTAACTTCTTTTTTAATCCATCATATACAATGCTTGCATCTGTAACAAAGTCTCCCCAATTCAATCTTACCATTTGTCCTTTTAATTTACCTTCAGTTGCTCTTACAAATTCTGGAAGGTCAGGTCTGCTATCATTAGATGACCTACTACTACTAACAATACCCGTTGTTGGACTGGCAAAAGAACCACCACTACCAGTATAACTTGGATTTTGATCTATATGCAAATAACTATTTACTACTTCTCCATCTATTACATATTCATCATCATCTTGTGAATACGAGCCCCCAACGTTATCCTCAAAATCATATCTATCACTATTAGTTATCTCTAGGTTTGCAGCTTTTGCTGCCATTTCATTAATGTATTCTTTTTTAGTTTTTATACTACCATCATTGTTCATTATTCCACCAAAGCCATCATCCATTAATAACTTTATATTCTGTCTACCATTGTTTGCTGATAAAGCTAGCTCTTCTGTTACCGCATAAGCATCTTTATATACTTGTCTTAATGCTGCTACATTTGATACTACTGCTTCTTTTTCTACTACTGCACCATTTAATCCATAATAATTAGTATATAAATTATTAAAACCTACTGAGTTAACACCTTTAGTTATATTTGGATCATTTGAACCTGTTATAGAATTTTTATAATCTTTTATAATTACTGATGAGGCATCAAAATTTCTAGAAATATCATCTGCATATTTAAAACCTAAGTCTGTACCTTTACTATCTGTATCTCTAAAAGATAATTTATTAAATACTGTATTTAAATCTCCAACTACTTTTTCTCCTCCAATCATCATACTATAATTACCATCAGGTTCATTACCTCTAGGATGTAATTTTTGATAGTATTCTTTAAGAAGAGCTAGTTGTCTACGTTCACTTGCTTGAAAAGCTTTATCTTCTTGTATAAAATTACTATTAATAAGATCACTATCAGGTGTAAACTCTGTTATACCATCTTCTACTTCTACATCCATTTGTATAGTCTGTGCATCACCAGATACTATAGTATTATCAAACACATCTAATCCAGTAGATGTAGTTGTTCCAATTTTTTCTAATGCTATTTCTGCTCTTTTATTTCTAGAACGTAAATTTTCTAATGATATTTTAGCATCTCTTTCTCTTTGATTTTCTTTAAGTTGATTTATACGCATTGTAACTTCTCTATCTCTGTTACCATACTCAATAGCAGCCTTTTGCATATCACCACTTATATTATAGCTCATTAACATATTATAAGCTCTATTAAGTTTACCTAGATCTGTCTTAGAAGGAGTGTTTCCTGTTGTACGTATTTTTAGTTTAGCATCTAATGCAGCTTGTGTTGCTTCAGCAGCAGACATGTTTTCTTTATATAGCTTATCCATATTAGAACCAGGAATAACTCCATTAGCTGCAATCCAGTTACCCCAATTAACATTAGCATCTTCTAGATTTTTTAAAAGCTTTGTATCTTGTTCAATAAGTGCCTCATTAATATTATTTATTCTCTCAATTGTTTCATCAGCCCATGCAGCTTGTCCTTGTTCAACACTACTAAATCTTCCAGCATCTATTCCTGCCTTAGCAAAATTTCTACTTTTTACATATGCATCTGTTTGATATGCATTTATAACTTTTGGATCATCTAGTAATCTACTTTGTATTACTTGTAAAGCTGCTCCTGTTACTAACTCACCATTTTGTGTTGTTATAATCCAGTCAGTATTTACTGAACCATCAGCATTTTCACCATAATGATCAATCTTTGCTTTTAGTGGAGGATCCATTTCAGATAATATATCAGATGATAGTTCAAACAAATTTGCATTTTCAACATAAGTAGGTAGTTTCATTTGTAATGCTTTATCCGGAGATGCATTTATAAAATCATCCATTTGATATTGCATTGCTGTTACACCTGTTTGCCAATATCTTTCTCTTTGATCATTTATAGGTGACTGTTCAAGCTGTCTTGCAAAATTCATTTCTTTTCTATATTGTGAAGTGTACACAACATCTTTTACAATTTCATCATCTTGATAAAAGGGAGCAAAAACACTCTTAGCAGCATCAACATTTTGCTGTATAGATAAATCCATACCAGAAATCTTTTCTATTTGTGGTGCAATAGTCTCTGAAAACTGGTCTCTTTTTTGTTTATTGTCTTCTCTAGATAAATCAGCATATACTACTTTGTTATATAAATCATTTGCTGCTTGAAAATTAGCATCATATTTAGATGTTCTAGTATCCAATACAGCAGATAAAAATTTATAATCTGGTGTGAAAGGTTGTATGTCTGGTAAATAACTATTTACTCCTTTTATATATGTTGCCATAGTTCAAAAATACTTTAATTTATTAAGTTTACAAAGTGGATGAAATAAACTCTTTAGGTTTACATTCCCATTTTTCCACTATAGAATGGCATTACCCATTTTTTAATTTTTTTCTCCATACCATGTTTACCCTCATCTACTTGGACGTTTGATCCAGGATATCCTGGTATACCTCTTGATTGTAATTCTTGCTGACCATACGTGTTACCTCCAACATTAGGTAAACCTGAGTGAGTAGTCTGATATAGTCTATTTTCTATTTCTTTTGTAGGTTGCACGCCAGTTCTTCTTGTATACTCTGCAATTTTTCTAAAATATGCTTCATCAGCATCTTCTTTATTTTGTTTATAAAACTGTTTACCTTGGTCACTAAATGTTATTTTTCCATACTCATCTGGATTTGTACCAAAATAATCATATAAACTATTTAAGTTAGCAGTATTTGCTTTATTTGTTTGAGCAGTATTCATTAATTCAACAGCTTTATTTATATAAGCATTATCAAAATTATCTGAATCTTGTAGTGCTTTTACTGTACCATCATATGCATTCTGATCAATATCACTTTGTGCTAAATCAAATTTATAATCTAACTGAGGTTGCATCATTCCTACTTGATTCATTGTTCTAACATTATTCTGATTTACTAAATTAATAGCTTTAGCATTAGCTCCCATTGTTTTACCTTGTATATTACTACGTGCAATTTGTTGAGGCCCATAAGTAGACAAAGCCTCAGCCATAGTATTTTGTGCACCTAAGTTTGCATTTATTGCTTGTGTGGGATCATCTAATACATAATCTATAACAGGCCTTTCTAATTGAGGAGCATAAGGTAAATATAAATTATCCTCCATCATTCCTAAAGCTCTTAGATTATTTAAATCTTGTTGCCAGAATCTATCAATAGGTGGATCAGCTTCTTCCAAAGGATTTGGTTCTATTGGATCATCTGGAATATCAAAAAATTGTTCATCATCAGAACCAAAATCTATATCTAGTCTTGGTGCATTAAATGTATGGAAACCAAATTTACTATCAAAACCTTCTCCTTTTATGTAACCATCAGAACCTTTTTCTTTGAAGTAAGGTACATATAACTTATTATATAACTCTTCATTAAACACTCCTTGAGAATCTGTAGCTAATTTTCTAGCTTCATCTTGTCTTGTTTTTTCTGCAAGCTTTTGGAACTCACCCCATTGTTTATTGTCTCTACCAGCATCATAATCAAACCCTTCTATTTGACTTACTACATCTCCCCATCTTTCCATAAAATCAGCTTCACCTTCATCAGACATAAATGCACTAGAGCCATAACTACCATCACCTGCTGGATTCTGTAATAATGGTCTTGAACCTTTTGAATATCTACCGTATCTATATTGCCCTATAGGAGAACCTTCAAGTATTTGTCCTTGCGTTTCTATATCATCTGAGTATATAACAGTTGATCCAGTTCCTTCACCTTCTATTTCTTCTCTTACTCTTTCATGACTTTTATCAAATCTACCTTGATATGGTCTGTATGCTCTAAGTCTACCATCAGAAGTTAAACTAAAAGTATATCCTTCTCTTCTATATTTTTCCATTTTATCATAGTTTTCACTACCTTTTGGAAATGGATTTTTATACTCATCTATATTCTCATCTACAGTTTCTTCAACGGTAGATACTACACTTGCTGAGCCTTCACTATTGTCTGATTGTATAATTTCACTTTCAGAAACAGATAAGTCTTCTGGATATGTTGGTTTGTTAAATATATCGTAATCAGCTATATCTGTTAATGCTTTACCATACATTTGTTTTTCTTCATTAGATAAGTCATCTAAAAATTTCTTAGGTATCTTACCATCTATACCTCTGTGTAAATCTTGTCTAATAACATAATCAATATATTCAGCTCTCTCTACTGGTCTTCCATTAATCTCATACATAGATCTAGTATTGTCTGAGGTTTCTGTATTCTCACCCCCGTCTTGCATCTTTTTCTTTCTGAAATTTGGTAACTCAAAGTTTTCTGATTGTTCTGGTAACTTACTTAGCTCTAATGCTTTATATAATCTAGTAACAACAGGTTCATTGAATGTAGAGCTTTGATCAAAATTTGGTAATTGAAAATCTACTGATTGATTAGGTAATGAGGATAAGTACTTATATTGTGGAGTGTTTGGTACAAAAGATATTTTATTAGCTCCTGTAATAGCATCTAATTGTGCTTTAGTTGGCATACCTGGTATCTGTTCTCCAGGAACACCTCCTCCTCCTTGTTGTCTTTTCATTATCTTATCTTGTACAAAATCAGGTAATGCACGGAACCCTTCATTATCAGGTTCTCCACCTTCTTGAGCTTTCTTCATAGATGCTTTAATAGCAGCATCTCTTCTTGCTAAATATGCATCTTCTCCTTTTGGACCTCCATATGCTGCTGTTTGCATCATATTCATATCTGCCTGTGCTAGTTGCATTTGATCAGCAGGATTTGGCTGTTGAGGTTGTACTGGCATTGCTTCAGCTTGTTGTAACATTGCTTGAAGCATCATAAGTTTTTCTTGTTCTCCTGGAGGCATAGCGTCAATTGTATTTTGTTGTGCTTGTTGTTGAGATATATTTTCTATTTTTGCTGTAAACTCTAAAGGGTCTACTCCTACACTTAATAAAAAAGGATGTGCTATTAAAGGTACACCTTCTTCAAAATTCTTTTTATTTTCTTGCATGAATCCTAATTTAGATAAATCCATCATGTTTTTCTTTAACATTAGTTCTGCACTTCTTGATGATATGTCATCAGCATATTGAGAATCTAATTCAGCATAAAAATCATTAATATCAAACTTCTTTGAAATTGCAGCAGGTGTTTTTTTCTTTTTACTTTCAATGCCAAACTCTGCCATCTCATCTCTATTAAATTTCATCTTTGTTGTATCAGAGAAAATAAATGATTGCTCAGGTAAAAACATAGGTGTTCCCCCTTGAGAATGTCTTTTTCCTCCTATATTATATAAACCAAATGTACCATCACCTGACAAATCAGTTAAGACTGTTTCTCCACGTTCTGCTTCTACGTTTGCATTTTCTCTAGGTACACTAGATAAACTATATCTAACGTTCTCATCACGTGTATTATTAAAACTAGTTTCTCCATAGTATTCCTGTGGAACTGAAACCAAACCATAATCAGCTTGATCACCAGTAGTATACATATCACCACCAGTACGCATAAGTTTGTCTTCTACAACTTTACCGTTTACTAATTTAAATCCTTTAGGTAATTTACCTTTTAGTCTTATTTTTGCCATAATTATAACATTTCTATATCAGCTCCCGCTGCAATTAATTTTGCTAATATTGTTGAGTCAACATTAATAGTTTCACCACCCTCTTGTCTTCTGGTTCCAGTTGGTCCTAAATCTAAACCTGAAACAAAGTTTAACGGAAATCCTTCAATTTCTGGAACTACTGGTTGTGTTGGATTAGACTCAATAACAGAAGCTGCAGGAATATTGTATTCCTTAAGTAAATTCCTAGCTTCATCTAACTGAGTTTGCATCTTAGGTAGTTGTCCAACATATCTTAAAAATTGTGGATCTTCTCCTCTTATTGCATTTGGATCATCTTGATCATATTGTCCATCTACCCTTTTAAAATTCTTTTCTCTAAAATCTAATCTATATCCTTCATCTGCTTGATATGCGTTAAATGTTGGTTGCATCACAGGCATACCCTCTTCATCATAAGTACCAGAAACTGTTTCTTCTCCAGGACCAGAATAAATACCTGTATGATGAGGTCTCCAAGATTGTCTATTACTATGCTTTCCTCTATATGTAGTTGGTGCATAATTATACATAGATACCATATCACCTAATTCTGCCTCATCATCACTAATTAACTCAAATGGTATTGTACCTGCACCAGGAAACTTAGAGCCATAAGCTTTTTCAGTTAAACTATAATTACCACCTAAAGTTGGCATATCATATGCTCCCGCTTCTTGATATGCAAAACAACCATATGGAGTACAATATAATTCATCTTCGTTAGTGCCAGTAGTACTAATTGTACTATAGGGTCTATTACTACCAGCTCTAGTTTTTGGTAATGCATTTTTTATATCTTGAGGTAACTTTTCATATGCTGCCATCATTTCTTCTTGACTTCCTGCATTTGTAAAATCTCTATATATTCTTAAAACTTCATCAGACATTCCTCCATTAACTGGATTCAAAAAAAACTTATCATCTGCTTTATCCAAAAATTCTGATGTAACTAGTATATTATCCCTTACTTCATTAACTCTTGTTTGTTCTGTATTATATAAGTTTCTAATGTAATCATAATAAGCTTGAGCTGATGCACTATCTGTTACACTTGCACTGGTAAGACTCCCACCATCTTGGGCTTTAGCCATTTCTCTTTTTATAACTTTATCTCTATTAGCTAGATAAGCTGCTTCTCCTTTCTCACCACCATATTCAGATACTGAACCCATATATAAACCAGTTACATAATCTGAGTCAGCACCAGTTCTTCCTGTGTTAATATCAGTAGTACCTTTATAATTAAATGGTTGTGTGTATGTATTAAATCTTTCATCTGCTATTACAGACATTCTATTATCTACCTGTGCATCAAAAATATCATCTCTTTTAGCAAACTTAGTTAATTCTGGAGCTAACTGAACAGCCATGTCACTTACATCTTCAAAACCTCTCATGAAGTTGCTATCTCTAAATCTATTGTAAGCTCCTTCTATTCCCCCAGTATTTACATTTATTTGTGGTGGTGTAATTTCATCAAAAGCAGCTTGAGCATCAGCTTGTGCCTTATCTTGCATTCCTTGTTGATTCTGTTCATTTAAAGAATCTAACATTGCTTGGTTCTGTTGTTGTGCTGGTGTTGGACCTACTTCTGGATTTTCTTGTCTAAATTCTTCATCTTCTACCATTTGAACAGATGTGCTGTAATCTAAAAAAGGTACATTAAAATCAAAGATTTCTGTACTTTCTTGTTGTGGAAACATATCACCTCCATCTTGTTTTTTTGATTGTATTGGAAACATTTTTTGTAATGCTTCTAATGTTGCATTACCTACATTACCTAAATTTTCTTTTTGAGAAGCTGCCCATGTTTTAAAATCATCTTGTAAATTGCCAATCATTCTTTCAGTGCCAAGCCCTCCACCTGTAACTGTCTCATTAAAATTACCTATGTCAATATTAGAAGCAATTTTATTTGCATTTTCTGATGACTGTAGTAAGTCTACATACTTTTGCATTGCATCCATATTATCTTCAGATAAAAATTCATCCATATTCTCTATTGAATAGTCTGCATTTTTAAATTTATTAGCTCTATTTATATCTTTTTTTGCACTCCAATCTCTGAATGATCCGTCTTTAACACCATCTTTATTTAGATCTTTGCCACTAAACATATCTTCATATCCAGTACGTAGAGTATTAAAAATATTAGCATAGTTGACATCTCCATCTTCAAATGCAACTGGGTTAATGTAAAATGGCTTAGCATTTATAACATCATAATTATAATTTTTATCAATCTTATACGTTGGGTTTGGGTCTGCAATTGTTCCCATTTTTACAATATCAGTTACATCTACATAACCTCTATCCGTATTTTTATATTGTCTTCCTTGTCTAAAATCCTTTTGCTCTACAATAGGTAAACCTGAGAGATCATTTTCACCACCCTCTTGTTTTTTAAACTTAGCAGCATTACGTGCAAAATTAGCCATCTTTACTACTTCGGTAGAATACTTCTCTTTATTAGCTAAAACCTTTCTAGCAGCTTCTTGTACACCCATACCACGTGCCTTAGCCCATTTAGTAAACTTACCTCTATTTTCTTTTTTAATTTCTATACCTGATTTAGCATACTCATCTATTACATCTACATTAAGATCAACAGGATTCATTTCACTTTCTACTGATTCATTTCTTGCTAGCTCTTGAGGATTTTGATTTACCTGTGCAGGACTAGCAAGTTCTGGTTGCATTCTTTTAGTAACTTCTTGAAAGACTTGTTGCACTTGAACTTCTTCCATACCACCCATCATAAGTGCTTGAGCTATAACTTGTTGATCTATTTCTTGTGTAGAAAGTTCTGTTACTACATCAACTATATCCTTTCCTTGTTTAACTGACTCACTAATCATCATAGTAACTTTCTGAATCATTGGATCAGGTTGTTGATTATTTTGCATACCAGGTTGCATTGGAATCATTTGTCCTCCTTGTTGTTTTAAACTTTTTTTGTTTAAGTGCATGATGATTATATTATAATATTAATATACAAATAATTAGGCAGAATCACTAATCTTTTAGGTTTAAGAATTGCCTGCAACATACGTCATAATGTAATTAGCAGGACTCATATTCATAGCTTTAGCATCTCTATAGTAAACTCTATTAAGTTTATCATATACCTTTTGACCAACTATTTCTTCTTGTTTTGTTTTGTAATTACCATTTATATAATGTTTATAAATAGTATGTGGATTACTTGTACTACCACCATCTTGAGCTTTAGGTAATGTTTTAATCTTACCGTTCTTAGTTCTAGCATATCTGTTCTTTTCATTCTCCATGCTAGGAATAAGTGTACCTGAATATGATTTACCTTTCCATTTCCAACTAACTGATCCGCCTTTTTTAAAATCAGCTGCTGATAAAGCCGGTACATCAGGTTCATCTTTAAAATATACGTTTTCTGAAAGACCTTCTATTTCTCCTTGTTTAGTTCTTACATACCCATCTGGCAAAAGATTGTTATATGAAAGGTATTTTATAACCTCATCTTTTTTAGAATCATCTATATCTAATGATCCAACAATTGATCCAACATAATTATTAAATGTGTCTTCTCCCATTTCTTGAAGCTTTGCTAAGAAAGGTCTTTCATCTCCGCCAAGTATAGTTCTTAACTCATGTCCTACGCCTAATAGATTGGAACCTATAAAACCAGCTGCTTTGTCTACACCAACAGAATCTAATAGTCCACCAACATAAGGTAGATCTCTAACTTTTTGTTGTATTGCTTCTGCTGCATATCTACCTCCTGCAGCATGTCTCATATTATCAATACTATTTTCTTCACCAGGATTTTCAGCAAAAGCTTGAGCTCTATCATTTACACTACCCA
>TARA_R110002020_G_scaffold21575_2_pt1 | contig 15491 bp, 10 predicted proteins | sample TARA_R110002020 | Tara Oceans TARA_R110002020 (sample SAMEA4396489) | marine metagenome | biome: Westerlies Biome; feature: [MES] marine water layer (ENVO:01000295) within the mesopelagic zone...; material: water (ENVO:00002006), including particulate matter (ENVO:01000060) such... | reverse complement strand
AAGCGCAGTAGGATATACTCTTCTCAAATTAATATCTATATCATGGTTCCATTGTCCTCCACTCAAGCCAGTATCAGATATTTCATTAACAAAATTTCCAAACCCAACTAATCCCGGATCTGCACCATAATAAAATCTTCTTTCTTTATTGTATGTTTCACCATCACCTACAGAATCATTTAAAAGCTCTGATAGTGGGTCGGTTGTCATTAGCATTACGTCACCAACATCAAACATCCCATCTTCTGAGTTTGCGTAAAATCTAGCAAGATTCATTACTTCTTCTTGATCAGGAAACGGCCTCTCATTCTGCTTTAAAACTCTGTCTATTAAGCTAGTACGTTTAGACTGCCTTCCCATATAAGCTGATGCGCCTAATCTCGAACTAATATCAGTTGATATATCACAGCTCTGTATTAAAGAGTTAAGACCATTATTTTCAAAAATGTAAGATTTTCCAGGATCTAGAACATCAGATCCAAAATATTCTTTCTTTTGTCTTGTCTCAACGATTGAATAAGTTGTTGGTATTGTTTGATCATTAATAGATGTCTTTTCACTCATTTTTAAATCAAAATTCCATAACTTAATATTCCTGTTTAAAGAGTCTGCGAGTGCTAACATTCCTCCACTTATTGAAATTCCTGGCGATGAAAATGCTGCTCTTATCAAATTTATGTTGATATAAATATGTCTTAAAGCTCCTAGTTCAGGATTACCTTGTAAAGCAAAAGCTGCAGCTTTTTTATTCATAGCTTGCGCCAAAGCTTTATAAGGATTTTCTATTGAATTTTTCTTATCTCCTACTTCATCAGGTATCCAATTTGTAGGTGTCTGCCCTGGTAAGATGTAGTCGTTTGTGAATGTAAATAAGTTTGGATCGTTTGCGATAGAAATAGATCTAAGGCCTTCATCAACTATTTGTATAGATCTAAAAACAGCAGAACCTTTCGCATTATTGCCGAACTTTTGTGAGTAATAAGAAACAACATTATCTTCGAACCAGCCCCAGTTAATCCACATTTCATATTGAAATTGTGTATTTTTATAAAATTCTTCTGTCTTTTTGTCTTGTGATAACACTCCTGTAGCATATTTGCCTGTTGGCTTCCCTTTTTCATCTATTCTTTGATATGGCGTGTAGATCATAGCTGCTTCCATTTTCTTAGACATTACTGCTTTTGGATCACCATTATCTGCTTCATCTTCGTTTTTTATCTCAGGAAATAACTTTGTGATTATTTCAACATCAAGAGATGCTATTCGTTCTATTAAGCTAACTTCTGGTCCAGTCTTTGCTCTTTGTAATGCTTCATCCAGAGAACCTGCGTCGAGCGCCTTTTGTTCTTGAGGTGTAAGTCCTTGTGTATTATCTGCAGTCTTCTTCATCCACGCATATCTAAATGTGTCGAAGTCTTGTATACCAGTGTCTGATGCGTATAACGGTGGAATACTATTATGTCTTTCTTTAATAGCTATAGGATCTGAGAATGCGTGTGATCCTTTTCCTTGGATTACTGCTTCGCATTCAAATCCGCCTTCTTCATTTATCTTCCAATCTACTTTTGCAACTACACCTATTAACCCATCCCAATCACCATATTTTAGTTTAGATTGTTTTGTCCACGCACTCGCCAATGTCTTACCTTCTGGTGATGTTTCTTCACTAAATAAACTAAAGTCTAATGATACTTTATCGCCGTCTTTTACTACAATTGAAGGTGGCTCTAAAACTGACTGAATAGATTTATCTCCTCTAACCCATCCCCAATCAATGATTACTGTTGCACCTAGTGATAAAAAAGAATGCCTTTGAAAGTCGTCTAGCTGATTCATTCTCCATACTGTAAATTGAACTACAGCTTGTTTTACAGCACCACCTTTTGCACCGTCTGTAAGATTTGTTACAGACAGTGTATTAATTCCGGGCTCTTTATACCCAAACCTTTTTTCTCTTATATCTTCACCCTTACCTAATTCATAATAAGACTCAGCGCCTGTTAGATTGGATGTTGAGGGTCTTGTGTTTATATAGTTTATGTCTGATTGTATTGCATCAAAAGCTTCTGGATTAGAGTCTGTATTAAACATCCCTGACATAACATAAAATGAGTCTGCTACACCTCCACCTATCATTCTTATAAACGGTGAACAGTTTTCAACTGCCTCTCTTGAAAGTCTGAATTCTTCTGCTTCTTCAGAAACTGTACCTAGTGCTGGTGATTTTAATGTCTTATCACCAAAAGTACTCATAGCTTCTAATCTAGCATCTAAGCCTCTTCGTATTTCTTCAGGTATATTTTTACCGTTCATTTTATAACCTTACTCTGTAGAGTTTAATGATTGAAATCTTGTTAAGATGTCTCCTGTATTCTGAGGAATTTTTAGTTCTAGCCCAACTTCAGGTGATATTATACTAGGATCTAATCCGTTTGCTCTGCTTATTATCCACCATAATCCAGAATCATTATAATATCTGTATGCTAGGAGATCTAATCTTTCTCCTACAATAACTCTATGAAGGACATCATCATCACGTTCTTCTATCTTAGGATATAATACAGGAATCCTATAGTTAAATCCTGTCTTTGGATCTTTCTTTCTTCTTATATTTTTATACCTGTTAAACATTATAGATCCTGTTGTCCTAGTTCTTGAAATAGTGGTCTATAGTTTTTCACCGCAGATGGTGGTGCTTCACTTCCAGCGCCTTCTTCTCTGTTAGGATAATTGTTAAAACCTCCGTGTTTAACATCATATTGTCCGCCTTTTAACCAAGGTAATCCGTAATGTTTTCCAGTTGCAACAGGAACATATCCACCGATATGTGTATATTCAATTGATACTTGAATTAGTTTTGTAAATCTTAGGCCTGGATCTAATTCCCATGTGCTTGTATTTGGGAATGTTACTGTACAGCTTGTAATATATCCTAACTGCTTGTACAAGATATCGCCTATAGTTAACCTTATCATAGGCCCTGTCTGTCTTAAATTCTTATCAAGATTTGGATAACACTGTCCTACGAGATAGTTTACCTTTTCTAATAAGACTGGAAATTCTTGTTTTGTTTTCGGATACACAGAAAAATTAAAGCCGATTGTGCGACCAACACCTTTATAAACTGCAGCCTTTTGTGGCCTACCAATATATTCTTTTTGTTGCCAATCAGGTGTAATTGTATCTGTAATGTCTCCTAATATAGATCTAAATACCATTGATTTTTTATTGTAAACATCTTCAAAAACTAACGGTACAAAATCCATCTCTTCTGCACTGTTGTGTAATTCATCTGAAGTAGGTCCGTTTTCTTTCTTACTTGTGATATTTCCACCGTACGGTAATATGTTTACTTTATCAACTGCATCTGAAACAAATTTTCTTTCTCCTCCAGTAACACCTTTTTTTATTACGCCTCTAAACGGTTCAGCATCATTTGTTTTTTTAGAACTGTCTGTTAATACAGCTCTAACACCTTGTTTACCTATTGCATAAACTTTCTTTTGATAATAATCTCTAGCGCCTAAGTTGTCTGTTATATATTGATCGCCTCTTGGTCCGCTTAAAGAGTTAACACTGTCTTCAATTTCCTGTGTTCCTACTCTTGGGTTGCCATCACCACCTACAGTTGGAAGTGCTGTTAAGTTTATTTCAGATGGGCTTCTTAATGTTTTATCATACATTAGAGATTTTGCGCCGCCTGGATCAACTCTATCTCCGTTATCTTTTGCGCCTAACGCAGAATATGATAAAGTACTAAATTTGTTTAATGAGCCCTCTACACCTCTATTTAATTTTTTATCGATTTGCTGCATGCCTACTTGATTAGGCTGACCTCCACCAACTGATAGCGGTATTAGCTTATCAAGTTTTGTCTCCATTGGTGTAGCATTTTGTCCAATAGTGTACATTGCTGTAGCACCGATTTTTTGTTTTTCTTGTAGATCTTTTGCAAACTTTGATTTCTTTCCATCAGCTGCTGTCGGTTGCGTCAATTTAAAAGGTGTTTGTTTATATTTTGAATAAAAAGAATATTTCCCACTATTCTCTAAATTAAGAAAATTTGCACGATTAGTCGGAGCTATGTAGTAATCTGTTTCAGATCCTAAATACTGCCCTCCCATATCTTGGTGATATATGTTATTAAGACCGTCTTCAAGAGAGGGTGAATTAACAACATTAATAGAAGGAATAATAGGATATGGATCCTGAAATAATATTGGTGCTGTTTGTTGTATTGTGCTTAAAAGGCCTGAGAAGAATCCGTTTCCTACTTTTATTTCTTCTGGGTACTGTAATAAAGCATTAAACATTCCTAATATTTTTGGTGAACCTTTTCCAATATCTTCATAAGGAATGCTGTTCGGTAAATTTTTAGCAATAGCATTTTCTATTCCTGTAAGATCGATGTTTAATAGTCCGAGTATACCGTCAGGGTTTATATTAGGGCCTGGTTGAGGTGCATATCTTGGAACAGGTAAACCGATCACACCGTGTCTATATGTTCTTATTCCAGGGCTTAAATTTGCATCAAACTGTATTGAATTAAATAATTGATTTAGCCCTAATCCGTCTTGTTGTATTGCATCTGCTTGTAATAAAAGTTGGCTTGCTTTAAATTGTTCTAGTATACCTGACTCACCTAATATAAACTGGTCGTGTTCAACAATAGGATCTGTAAATAATCCTCCTCTTGTCATTGAATTGTGTTGATTCACTTGAGGTGATGTAAATCTTTCTGGCTGTGCTGTCAGGCCTTTTATTCCTATGTCTTTAAATCCAAACGGTATTTGTCTAAAACCTAGTGTACGGTTCTCTGTCATAAAATTAAACATTGTACCTTCTGAAAGAGCTTCATCATATGATTTAATAATAAGACTGTTTGATTTTAGTCTGTTTATATCTGAAGATTTTGTACCTTTAATGCCTGTAATAATATACTGACCTGCCCTGTTATTGATTGTGTATTCTTGAGTCCTGTTATCATCACCTACAAAGTTATCAAATACACTGGCGCCTGTTTTTGATGCAAATCTATCAGGTAATTCTATAAAATTTTGTTCTATAGGTTTTTTATTACCAGTCACAGTCTGACCGTTGGCTACAAATGTTTGCGGCTCATTAGAAACTGTATATGTAAAGCTTCTTATTTTATTAATATCTAAATCTGCGAGTGCCATTATGCTCCTGTCGCTATGCCTATATTATTAACACCTTTTGTAGTGTTTGCTGTATTTGTATTTATTGATTCTAAGTGTGATGCTATTGTCATTAATGCACGATGTGTATCTGGATCAGAAATTTTCATATTTGTAGCACCGCCTTGATAACCACCTAAATAGTGATTCGGAACTACGTGTGATCCACGACCTAATGCTACTAGCTCTGGTCCTCTTTCTCCTACCATTGCCACACCTGATTCTGTTACTGGACCTCCGTTTGCCAAACCTCCTAAAAACGCATTGTTGAGAAAATCTAATCCTGAACCTACTAAAAATCCTGTTCCGGAAGTAAGAGGAGCAAACGGTCCTCCAAAAAGACCCAATGCAGCTCCAATAGCAGCAAATTTATTTTGATATGCTGTAGAACCGACAGTTTGTAGGAGATCTCCTCCGGAGGCTTGGTAATTACTAAATGCATCCATCCCTATACCTAAACCAGCTCCTGCAATAGGAATTCTTTTCATCAATGGATTCTTCATAAGGCCACGAACACCTTGATTTGATTTAAATCTCATATCAGGTCTTCCTGACTTTGTAAGGGGTCCTCCCTTTCCTCTCATAAAGCCACCAAATCCGCCTCTTCCACCGCCCATTGAACCGAGTCCACTTATAGCGCTAGCTGTACCAAGAAAGACAACTGCTTGTAATATTTTCCCTAATAAATCATTAGATGTAGCACCTTGTGCGACAAGATCTCCAGTTGATTTTAATTGCTGTTCCGCAACATCTACAACTTCACCGCTTCCTGATCTAGAAATCATTCTTCCGAGATCTGCAACATTAGTTCCTAGCGCAGCAGCAAGTGATTGTCTCTGAAGCCTGTTTAGCTCACCAAAACTTGTACCCTGTAAATTCTTTTGTATTTCTCTTATTAATCCTTCACTGTCATTGTTCAGTGCAAATCTTCTAGCTGCATCTAAATTTAATTGTTTTCCTAACAATACTTCAGCTTCAAACTCTGCAGCTATCGATGATTCTATGTTTAATAAGCTATCAGCTATACTTTCTAATGAACTTAATTCTACACCAGCCTTTGCTGCTTGAACAGCTAGCCTGCCCATTGACTCAGCAGAGCCGTCTGTCATAGCTGCTAGTACTGTTGCATTTTGTGACATACTTTCAAATACTTTTGCAGGTGCAACTTTATTTTGCATTGCAAGAGCTTGTACAGTTACTAATTGTGCAGATGCCCCTTCACGAGATGCATCTGTTACTTCAGACATTGTCTGAGCTAGCTGTGCGACATTAGCTGGATCTAATCCTACTTGCATTGCAAGTGCTGCATCTGAAGTTGCAACTGCGAGATTGTTCATCATATCAAGATTGTCAGCTGCTAGTGCAGATTGGATTGCTGCATCTCTTATACTCTTTGTCACACCTGTTAGTCTGGTCCCAAATTGACCTACCAATCCAACATTCATATTAAAGTTTGTAGCTAGTGCTGCAGAATCTCCTAGTGTGCCACCAATACCTTGCTGAATAGCTAAAGTTTCTTTTGCACCAAATTGTAATATCTTTGTAATTCCTGTAAATATTGCAACAGCAGCACCTGCTTTTGTGTTGAACTGCCCCATAAACTCGTCCATCTGCTTTTGAAGCTCTACAGCTTTTGATCTTTGTGTATTTAGTTGTCCTTCCCTAAACTGCTGTGTTCTCAGATTTCTTATTTTATCTTCTGATATGTCTAGCTGCTTTAATTGTTCATCTGTTGCCTCACCTGACAAGACTAGAAGGTCTCTTGTCATCATAATTTCTACTTGTAACTTACCTAAGTCAGCTGTTGCGAGAGATGATTTATCTTTTGATATTGCAGCAATATCCTGCTCTATAGCCAAATAAGATTCTAGTCCTCTTGCAATATCAGTCCCACCCCTACCTGTAGTTTTTAAATCATCTAACGCTCCACCTATGCTTGCTATAGCATCGGCAGATTCTAAGCCTACTTTTGCTAAGTCTCTTAAATTCTTTTCTACATTTGAGTCTGATAATTTCTTAAAATTTTTCGATACTGTGTCTGTCTCTTGTGATAATTCTGCAAAATTTTCAATTAGTATTTGAGTTTTGCCTGCTGTTGTAACTGTTTGCTCTTCTAAACTTTTAAGTGTTCTTTCAAGTTTTGTATAAGATTTTGTCTGCTCTGTTGTCAGAGACTCACCCTGCATCTTAATACTGTCTAAGTCAGAAATATCCTTCTTTACTTGTCTAATCTGTTTTAGTATACTAAGTTCTTCTCTATTTACAACAGGCATTTGTCCTTCCTACTTTATGCCTCTAAGCATATAGTCTATTCTAGCTCTGTCTTTAGAGGACATTTTTGATATTTGTTTTTGAACAGCTCTTTTGTTTGATTTAACTTTTTTGTCTATCCTTCTTAAATCTGCAGCTATATCATTATCTAGTTGTGTAACTTTATTTGCAATTTTTCGAGCTTTAGCATCATCACCTTTAAGGCGTGAGATTATATATCCACCTACTAAACCAGCTACTGCTGCTCCAAGTACTGATTCATCTATCTTTTTAGTATTCATTACAAAACTCCTATCATAAGATTATACAGTTATAATTATCGAGTTTTCGGATTATTAGCCAGGTCTTTGTATATTTGGCCCAGGTCTTGCAGAAGCTTTTTTGACTTGCTCGTTCTCTTTTGTTCTAGCTTTTATTAACTTGTCAGTATAGAATTTTCTAAGATATACAGGCATCTCGTACACATCACCGAATGTAAATGCGCCTTCGCTGTAGTATATGAGGCTGAATATTGCATCATGTACTATCGGCTTATATTCGGGGTCTACCGGGAAGGCCAGAAGAAATTTGTCTGTATAGGCAATTCTACGTCTTGTACTGTTTTACATGCAGCACATCCAAAGTGTGTCTTAAAATCTACGTCTGGTGACAGAGTAGCATAGTGTTCTCTAAAAGCCATCGAATCAACTGCAAAAAACTCATTGTTGATAAAGTTTGTGATTTTCTCAGGATCAGATTCACCATCAACAGAAAGCAATTGATACCTTAATCGCGATGTGATTTCTCCTACAGCTTTTATTCCTGCACTTCTCTGTCTTTCTATTTCTTTAAGAACTTCTTTTTCATCACCTTGTGTGAGTAATTTAAACTCAAGTTTTCTTTTAGAATTAGGAAGCTCAAATTCAAATTTATTTCCTTGTGAAAATTTGGACTCATCAATCTCTTTATATTTGTAATGTGCTAAATCGAAGTCAGTATCTTCTTTTTCACCGCACGCCTTACAAGTTATTTCTGCCTTATATTCTTTTCCGTAGCCAAGTATTCTTGTTGCTAACATGATTGCGTTTTTATCACCGATAATAATGTCATTAAAATCGACTTTAGTGATAACTACTGATTTTAGCAATTCGTCTATAACAGAACCGTCTTGTATAAGACTGAGTGATGTTAGAATATCTTCTTCTTTAGCTGTCATGTACTTTATTTCAATCTTACCACTTGCTAGTGGATGTCCTTCTGGGTACACGAGTCCCTTACTTGGAAGGTCCACTACTTCAGTAGGGAACCTACTTTCTTTATTATTTGTAGACATTATAACTCCTTTGTTTAGTTGTCTTACATAACTATTTGTGAACTAACTTTAACATCAGAATGCCACGACGGAAGTCGAAGCAGTTCACTATAAATTTTTGATTAGAACTGTAGTACAGCGTAATCGTATCTGAGTGTCAATTCAATATTGACTGGCTCATTTGCAGACCAATCAAGTGTACCGAAGTTAGCCTGTTGGATATAAGTTCCAACTAATTGCCATTCTTCTACTATGTCACCTACAGGTCCAAGAACATTAAATGTTACGTTTTTCTTATAAAAGTCTGAGTATCCATCACGACCAGTTACAGATTCATGTGATAATCTGATCCATTCCATTGTTGCTTGCGCAGCGGAAGGTACAACTGGATCATACATTGTTATTGTTAGGGGTTGCCAATCGCCTTTCCCTTTTACATAACGTTTTACATTAATATGATCTAATGTGATGTCTTCGAAATTAATTTGAGGTCTTGCAGCTGCTTTTATTGTGTAAGCTGGAATTCCCTCTATATACATAATGAACCTATTTTGAACTTTTGGTTCAAATTGAGTAAACATTATATCTGTCGGATCTATCAGCTGTGGCATTCTATTTCTCCATAAAGGTTTTATTTCATTCAGTAATAAATATCAAGAACTCAGGAAAAATACTGTATAAAAGAAAAAAGCCCAGAGGATTAGTCTGGGCTTTTTAACTGTTTTTCAACCAAGATTTATTGGAAAGTTGCTCCTGATGGCTGAACAACGAAGTCAAGAACGATAAATTCTACAGACCTTGCAGGCTGTATAAATATCTGTCCTACCAGCTGATTTCTATCGATCACATCTGGTGTGTTGTTACTGTCATCCATTACAACTCTAAAACCAGTTAGTCCTTGATTTGATTGTACTGAATCAAGATAAGGGTTAACTATGTTTAAGAATCTTGCTCTTGTTGCAACTGTATTGTTTTCGAACAATAAGTAGCGTGAAGAACTAGCAATAAACTTCTTAAGCCTAATTAACAACCTACGAACATTGATTCTATCAAGCGCAGATGGCTTTGATTGAAGTGTTTTTTGACCAAAAACTACAACGCCTTGACCTGGGAATGATGCAATAGGATTGATCCTATTTTCATACAGCAAGTCTCTTTCAGCGTGTGTTAGTCTAGTTTTAGCCTCTAATACACCTCTTAATCCACCACGATTCAAACCAGCAGGTGCAAACCATTCGTGTGCAACTCTATCATTTTGAGCTATCACACCAGGAATTACCACTGAAGGTGGTACCCATATCGGTAAGTTTACTGTATCATCAAGTAGTTTTACCCACGGATAATAAGTAGCTGCATAGTTTGTATCAACACTAGTTATAGCGTTGACAGCAGTGTTTATACCATCACCCCAAGCTACTGAGTCAAATACATAAAATGCATCACCTCTATCTTGTACAGTTTGTTGTGCAAGATTTACTGGGCTTGGATGTAAATTGTAGATCAAGCCAGGAGTAGATAATAAGTTTATATCAAACTCATCAGCATTACTAATTGCTTTTATTGCTCTTTCATAAGCAACTGATCCACTTGATGTTGATGATGAACAATCAAGTCCTTGTTGGTTAGCAGCTGTAATATTCTTACCTGTATTCTTCTTTATTGCAGGATTGACACCGTCAAATCCACCTTGTAGAGGTATAAAGAATTTTCTTTGTGCTACATTTGAATGTGCCAAGCTGACTGCTGTTGAAGCAGATGCGAAAGTAGTAGCACCTCCAAACAACGCTGATGTTGCCTTAACATCACCTACCATATCATCTAAACTAAATGATGGGTTGTGATAAACAGCTGCATCGGTTGCCAGCGGCATTAGAAAACTTCTATTGTCTTCTGTTGAGAAGTCAAATCCGTAGAAGATACTAGTGTCATATTGACTTGTTGTTGTGCTTACCTGCGAAGTTGTAAAAGTATTATTAACATGCTGTGCGAATACTGCTGTTGCATTATCATCAACTGAACATGACATTGGAAGTTTCATTGCTGCGTGACCGTAAGGTACTAAGCCTTTTGCAAATCCACCTTCATTTAATGTTGCACTACCTGTGATGAAGACATATCTAGAGAGATTTGGCCATTCAGCATCACCGTTGTAATTAACTTTTCCATCTGAGTCAACAGAAATCCACCTTGTTCCAACTCTTCTACACAAGAAGTTTGTTGACTTAGGATCTAAGTTTAAGTTATCAAACTGTTCTACAATTTCATCATCTGCAGCTGCAAATGTTTGCTGATCAATTTTTCTAACTTGTAAACTAAATGTTCCGTAGTCTGAACCTGGTACTTCTGAAGCCTGTTTTACATTTGATATAGCTACTTTAAAATGCTTGTTTGTTTCAGTTTCGCCATCATGTCTTAAAGCAACTTGAAACAAGTTCTCAGCATTACCATCTTGCTTTTGACTAAGAACAGAAGGTGTTACTGCCTTCTTATAGTCTTGCAAAAGATTTAGTGGTACTACAGATCCTGATACAATAGCAGCGCCAGATGCATTTGCTGCAGCTCCTACTGGAAACTGCTTATAGATGTAAAAGGGACAGTCTTTACCCTGTGCTTTTGTTGATATTGGACTGTCACTGAAGACATCCTTATAGTATTTGTTACTAGAGGCATCGAATGATGCGGAAAAGACATATTCGTCATTACTACCAGAATTAATATTCCAAGCACTAAATGTACCAGATGTTTCTGTGCCTGCAAGAGGTGTTAATTCTCCTTCAGTCAGAGCATTTGGTGCTAATACTAAGTATAGCTGCTTGTCTGTTAATCCTGGTTTGTCTGCTGAAATTTGTACAACGTTTGATGAGTATCCTCCGATACCTAAAACACGTACAATTGTTACAGTTCCCGCACTTCGTAAATATTCTCTAGCAGTTATTGGTACGTAAAAACGATCATCTAAAGATCCGAACATCTCTTCAAACTCTTGGAAATTGCGAATTACGGTAGGTACAAAAGCAGGTCCTTTTTTAGTAGGACCTATTAATGCAGCACCTATTTCGGCAATACCTTGAGGTAAGAAAGAGAGATCTTTTTCACGAGTAAATACGCCCGGTGAGACAATTCTCTCTGCCATTTAATTTCTCCGTTAAGTGTTTTTTTAAGAGTACAATTTAAAATAAATATGCATTTAATATTTCAAAATGCACTTAAGTTATTAACCCTCTTCGGCAGGTTCTATATAGCCTTCTTTGCTATCAAGTGGCGCTGAAGGTACTGTGCTAGGTGTAAATACACCAGTTTGTGGATCTAATGACCCTGGTCCGTACTTGTCATTAAGAACTTTTGCTGTGTCTTGTTCTTCTGTAGAAAGATCTTCTAATGCCGACATTAGAGATTCTTCTGTTTCCAACAACCTGGTTGCATTCTTTTCTGCTGCAATTTGCTGCATTTTTAAGCCGCCTAATTGTAATTGTATGTTGTTGTATTTTTCACGGATTACTTGAAGATCTTTCATTTCATCTTCTGTAAATTTAATTTCATCAGCCATGTTTAGACTCCTTTATAACGTTTTATTCTTTAATATATATGATTTAAAAAACTGAAAAGTAAAATTATTTGCTGCTATATGGTATTTCAGCTATAAAATCACTGCATATTCCAGCAGCTTTGCTTATATTTATGTCTCTCTGTCGCTCTGGCAATACACATATAGACCTTTGTGTTAGCTCTTCTAGTGGTGCTGTCCAAATATAACCTTTAGAAGTCAATGTTACCTTATCTCTATCATGCCAAAAACAATGTGCACCTAGATCTAATAGCTTACTTAGTGTTATTATATCTTTTGCATGACACCAGACTTTACTATTTTTTAAAAAGTCTTCTGTAACTCTGTACTTTGGACTGTCATGTCCTGTCCACCAAGTATCATTTACCATTCTTTTTGGTAGCCATCTAACATCTATTTCTACATTATAATTTTCATCTATTGCTTCTTGACAATATTCTGGATTATTTTCCTTTTCAGGATTCACACCTGATAAATTTCCTCTATGTGATATTAATATCATTTTCCTAAGTCTTTTAAAAACCTTTCTAATTCATTGGTGTTTCTGACGATGTTAACAGCATCACAAGTAGGGTAAGGGTTAGAGCTGCCATAATCGTTAATAATAGTTCTGTTTGCATGAAATAAATTGAATATAATATCGTCATACTTTATGCCTTCTCTTTTTAATTGTTTTAATGTTTTTTCTTCTGCTGACTTATGTCTTGCAGTCGTTATAATAATATAGACTTTTCCTGTATCGTGTAATCTGTTTAAAAACGATATGTTTTCTTTTATGCCTTCTGTATCACCCCAGTAAGGCGGTGTGTATTTTCCTGAACTCTTTACTAGAGTGCCATCTAAATCAACGAATAGTGTCTTATATTGTCTAACATAATTAAACCAGTCTTCTTTTGTTCCCCAATCAATATAATTTTTTGCTTGCACTGGTGAGAATTTATAACCTCTGCTTATCATTTCTTTTATGATATGTGATAAATATAAATTATTATCTGAATGTGATAGATCTTCAAACAGTTCACAATATACTTCAGCACTTTCAAAAGAATAACTACCACAGCCAAAAGTTGAAGAAATTACTTTTTTCTCTACAATATCTGTAATTGTATTATCTTTGATTTTTATATAACTTTTATTTGAAGGGTTGATGGATGTCGTGTCATTGAGATCATAGTAACACATAAAGTTTCCTTCTTGTACTTTAAAAGAAAATTTATTATCAACTTCTTTTATTATTATCTGCCCTTTTATATTATTTTGTTTTATTGCCTCATAGACAGTATGCGGCTGGTTCATTGTCTGTTTCGATAATGTAATTATTTTTGCCTTGTCTGATATTCCTATTTCTTCTATGCACATTTTTATTGCTTCATAACAATCGTACATTTCTATATGTTCTGCTAGGAAAACAAAATACACATTATCTATATTATTAAAGTCTATTTCTCTTAAAGCTTCTACTATCATCCAGTTACCTTTAGGGTGTGTTAGCATCCATTTAGGTTTTAACCCTTCAAATCTTGTTGATAGTCCTGCAGCTGTAACAATTAAATTTTTCATTTTATTCCTCTTTAAAATCCTCTTCCCATCTTTCGCCAAAGTGATCTCTTTGTGAGCTTATTTGATATTCTTGCCAATTATACTTTGGCCACTCAATTTCTAAAATTCTAGACGGTACTGGTTTAAAAATTTTATGTGTAATCTCATTGCTGATCTCTAAAGCTTGGTCTATATTTTTTGCGCCATCATGTAAATATAACTCAGGATCTTTTAAAAAGTCTTTTAACTTTGTGTTAAACTTAGCGCAATAGTGCGTTCCAATATAAGATTCAGTCCTAATATGTTTATCATAATGGTTTGACTCGAATTGTTTTGCTATCCCATACTTCTTTGTAAAGTTTGGTGTCTCGTGTGGTATATCAAAAAGTTCAATTAAGTCCTCAGTGTTACCAAAAAATATGTGGTCTCTAGGGTGAAATGGAAACGGTGAAAAAATGCCACCAGTTATTATACTGTTTCTTGGCATTTTATTGTTTGGCCAATATGAGAGATCTCTTTCTTTATTATCAATAAAAAAATTATACATTTGGAGCATACAATTGTATGAATACTTTTGATCTGATCTAACTTTTATAGCATACTTTGTCTTTGCACATTTTAAGCCTTCATAAGAAGACTTGATCTGTAAGTTTCTATTTCCTGTTCCGGGATCTTCTGGCAATTGACTAAATTTAAATTTGACGCCTTCACTAACTAAAGGTTCTTTGTCACCATTCCAACAAGAAACTATAACATTGTTTACAAAATATAATTGCTGATAGTGCCTAATTAGCTCATCAACATAGTCATTATACTTACCCTGTATAACAATATCTAATTTTTCTTTTTCTTCTTGCTTTTCTTTAAAGTCTATACTGATTACTAATTGTCCACCATACATTGCCCAGTCAGAAAAAGTCTGCAGCCAGTTATCATCTAATATTTTTTGTGAAGTGTCATCATTGTCTCTTACATAAACAGCTTTATAAAATTTTGCACTAGGTAAATATAAGTCTCTAAATATCTTAAAGTTTTCATACCAACCTTCTACACCCCACAGATGAAACTCACAGACAACTTTAGAGACGTTTTTTGTTATCCAATCAACATTTTCTTTTGTAAAGATATCGTATTCACTACCTTCACAATCAACTTTTAAAAAATCTATTTTTTTTATTTTGTTGTCTTCTATAAATTGTTTAAATGTAATAAATTCACTATCACTTCCGTTTCCGTAAGCATCTTTTTCGGAAGTAAAATTATTAGATATACCTTTTCCTATTATCTTTACATTGCTTTTATCTAAATTAAGTTTTAATGCTTCATGTAATTTTTTTGAGGGTTCTAAACAATAAATCTTTTTAGGTTTTCTTTTAAGTATCGAGTAAGAAAAAGCTCCAACATTTGCACCAATATCTACAACTATTTCGCCTTCATTTACACAAAGCTCTCTTTCATATCTTCTCTCTATAAGAACCTCATCATCTATTTCTTTTGCAACTTTTCTTTCATTTCCTAGCTGTGTAAAATTATAGTCTAGTCTGTTGTTAAAAATATTATTATCAACATACTGTTTTAGCTCTGGTATTACATCAAATTTTAAATTAATATAAGTAAAAAGATCATG
>TARA_R110002020_G_scaffold147022_2_pt1 | contig 15495 bp, 10 predicted proteins | sample TARA_R110002020 | Tara Oceans TARA_R110002020 (sample SAMEA4396489) | marine metagenome | biome: Westerlies Biome; feature: [MES] marine water layer (ENVO:01000295) within the mesopelagic zone...; material: water (ENVO:00002006), including particulate matter (ENVO:01000060) such... | reverse complement strand
AAAGCTCTTGGTAGAAATAAAGATCTTCTTAAAGAAGGAAAATTTTCCTTTAGACATTTAGAAAAGAAATACGCTGAGTTTATATCTGTAGATAAAGGTGAAATTGATCCAGATGTAGGTAAACCTATTGAGGACTCTGAATTAAATAATATATTAGATGAGATGGGCGTTACTCCAAAAGCTTCAACTCTACAAAAATTAAGTAGAGTAGTTAAAAGAGGCCTAACTCCTGAGCAAAAAACTAAGATTGGTAATATTTTAAACAAGTCATTAAAGAAAGCACTAGATACTAGTGAAAGTGTATTTAGTATTTTTGGTAGTAATTTTTTAGAAGGCTCTCTTGATCCTGATAATTTTACGGATGAACAATTAAAAGCAGAACAAGATAAAGCTAAAACACCAGAAGATAAAGCTGCTATTCAGAAAATTAGAGACCTTAAAGCATTAAAAATACGATTAGAAAAAGAAGATACCAGTACTATTGATAAAGATTTAGAAGAAGTTGATACAGAAATTCTTGAGGGTAGATCAGCTAGATGGAAAGGTATAGATACTTATCGTAAAGAAATTTTAGAATTAATTGCAGAATTTAAAAAAGATAACCCAGATCCTTCTGCAAGAGATGAAAGAAGACTTGGTCAAAGAATTACAAAAATTAAAGATTTAATGCGTAACCACGCAGAGAATCTTCATAGTAAATTTATTGCCTTTCAAGCTGCTCAAGCTGCTTACGAAAAATTAACACCACAAGAAATAGAAGATGGAAAAGGAATTATTGTAATTGGTGAGCGAGTGGAGAATGATGCTGGTCTTCGCACTATGAAATACACAGTATCTCAAGTAGCTCTTACAGACACAGAATTCCAAAAGGAACGTAAGAAAGGTCTTGAAAGTCGTAAATCTGAAGAACGACAATATCTTTTTAGAATTGGTGAAAATTCTCCTAAACTTCTTAAAGCATTAAGTAATGAAGCTAAATTTGGAGAAGCTGCAGTAAGTATAGTTGAAGGATATCAAGACACTTCTTACAACACATCATTAGAACAACAGAAATCTGAAAGACTAGCTAATAAAGAATTAACGGAAGAACTTGAAAGAATCAAGGCAGAGCTTTCTGTTCCTACAAAAGAAGCTAGTAAAGAAGACATAGAAAATGTAGTTCTTAAAACTGGTGAAACAGCTAAAAAACGAGGAGAGACGACAGATGCAAATTCTAAGAAGAAACCAGGAGAACAACTTGACCTTTTCCCAGAAGGTACACTTCCTGAAGGAAAGGCTCCAGTATCTAGCAAAACTACTAAAACTACTTCAGAAGTTACTAAACCGCTTAAGCCGACTGACACGGGATACCAACCACCCTTACCATTCGGCAAAACAGTTAAAGAGAAAGTCTCTGCAGTAGTAGAAAAAGCTCCTACCACAATTCAGAATTTTATTGCCGAAGTCGCAGAAACGTACAAAACTGTAATTACTTCAAAAGAGATTAAAGATCTAAAAGTAAACTTAGAAAATCTATTAGGTATAGTTGGAAAGAAATTCTTAGACCTTGTTGATTTTGATGTATCCAGCCCAGGAATTAATACTCTTACTGACGCTAATTTTAAAAATATTGAATCACTAAAAACGGCTCTTATTGAATTAGAACTATCAGAAGAAGGTGCTGAAATTCTTAGTAAACGTTATTTTAATCAATTTCAAAAACAGTATGAGGAAATAATTGCTTCAAAATCTCACCCTGCCTTAGCGTTTAGAAGACCATTAACTATTTTAATGCGTAAATATGGTGGTCTCGATAAATTACCAAATCAAGTATTATTTGCAATGATGATAAGTACTATGACGTGGTCCAAACAGAACTCTGGTAGTGATGTTACTTTTAGAAGTAATTATGACAGGGAAGTTTTCTTATATGGAGGACATGGGAAGTTAAAAGATAACGATCGTGAACAACTAAAAAATCTTGGAGCAGACTACACGCAAACAGTTAATCGTTTAGGAAAACAAGTTCAAAAAATATTAAGAATGTCTAAAAAAGATCTAAAAGAAAAAGATCCAGACATTACTGATGCAGGTATAAATTTGTACTACCAAAACTTAGGTGTAGATCTGGGTATAGTAGCTGTTCAGATAGCAGCAACTGAAATAAAAGAATCAGAAAAAGACCAAGATACTCACATGTTTAGTATTAAAGAACATACTTGGAAGTTTGATAGACCTAAAGAAAAAGGGCGTAGATTTAATAATGGGCCAGAAGTATACAGGCATATTGTTACTAATAAAGATGCACTAAGTCTTACCCCTGAAGAAACTAAAGCACTAGATGATATTAATGAAATAAATAAATCTGATATAGATACCGAAGATCACAAACCTCTAAAAGATCCTCCTAGTGTTTCTGATACTATTAAAAATGTATTAACTAAGATTCCTGCAAAAGTTAAATTTAGACTTAAAACATTACAAAATACTCCATGGAGTAAAGCAGAAGCTATGGGAGTTTTTAGTAAATTAGCTGATAACGGATATACCCAACTTTTATATGAGTTGGCAGGATATCAAGCTTTTGATCCTAATACGGAGATGACACAACAAGTAGAATCTCTAAAATCACAGAATCTAGATAAGACTACTGCTATTGATGAAATACTAGAAGCAGATAAGAATGGTGATTTAGAAAAATTCTATTTTAAATACGAGTTGCAAAATCAGCATCGTCTTTTAATGCAAGGCCGCATTAACCCACAAAATAGTAAAGTTACTAGATTCTTATTACAATCCTGGGGACCCACAAAATACAATAAAAAGAATTTGTGGATGTTTAAAGTAGCAATTGCTCAGAACTTAGGATTTAAAGTAGATAAAAAAGACTACAAAAGTAGTGCTCTCGAGTTTGATAAAATAACAGCTGATCCTATTATTTTAGAAGCCGTAGCCGCATTAACCGCTTTAGATAATGCTAAAGATGAAAAGGCACAGAAGAAGCATGCTGCAGCTTTAGCTAAAGTCCTTCCTCAAATTAAAGCAAAATATAAGGTAGCCCACGGTACTTCAATTCTAAACGCACTAACTGGATTATCTAAATACAAAAAAGACGGTACATTTGAATCAGATGTAGTCATGGAAATAGATGGTATTTCTAATGGCTGGGCTATGAATGTTTTACAGTTCCCAATGTTTGGTACAAATTTAGAAAGAATATTTAATCAAGTAGGTATTTATTTTGGAGATAGTACTACACATGATACGGACCAACAGGATGTATATGAAACATTAGTTGAAATTATGGAGAAGTTTGAAGATTCAGCAACTGCATGGGCGTATCAATTACGTATTCAAAAAACAGATGATTTTAAAGAAAGACGATCAAATAAGAAACTATGGTACAAAAATGACCAAGCTAAATTTGAACAATTATATAAAAATCGAAATACAGCGTTAACAGCACTATACCCATCATTAAGAGATGGGGATCTACGAGATGTAGTTAAATACCCATTCCTTATCTATATGTATGGTGGAGGTATTGACCGTATTGCTAATGATGTAACTGGGGATATTACATCTGGGATAGTAGAACAATTAGGGCAAATGCAGCGAGAATATAATGAAATAAATGATCCCAGCCCAGAATTATTAAAAGACTTAGAAGCTAGAAAAATAATTGCTCGTTCACAAAAAGAATATCTTAAAGAAGTTGTAGAACCATTCTTTAACCATATAGAAACATTTAGTGGGTTTATGCCAGATAGCACTAAACCAGCTGTTTTTTCTAAAAATCAATTTCTTAAAATTTTTAAAGGAGAATTTAATAAAGAGAATATCGATAAGCTTGAAAATAAAGAAAAGGAGATTTTATTAAATAGTCTTACTGAAAAACAAAGAGAACTTTATAACAAAAATGAACTAAACAATATCTATAAATTAGCCTTAAATACAGAAGTAATGAACCAAGGAATAGCTGATGTTATAGCTCCAAGATTTGACGGTGCTCTAAAAGGCATGTTGGGCGAAACTAAACAAGCAAGAGATGCAATTGTACAAATGGGAGAAATACTGCATGCAGTGTTTATGGTTCATTTTAATAAAGCTTATGAAGAAGCACTTAAAATTAAAGATAAAAATGGCAACATTACAGGTACTAGGAGTTCATTAACTAAAACAGAGATTGATAATCTTATTCTTGATAAAACTACTGAGTTAATGAAAGTTTACCCGCAATATGTGGGACCTCTATCTCAAATTAAAGATAGCATTATAGAAGGCGGAATAGATCTTACTAAACGAGAAAACACTGGTAAGGCAAATACTCCTGAAAGAATTACAAGTGGATTTAATATTTCAGGTAAAGAAACAGATGTTACTAGTAATCCAAGTAAATTGGAGTTTGTAGCTCCAGGAGTAAGTGCATTAATCCGGCAAATCATCAACATGGATTCTGTTTTGTTAACGTTAACGTTAGGTAAGTATCCTCAAATGTTAGCACTACATGATGCATTCATGGGTAGCCCAGCACAGCTCGTTGAAGCCGCTAAAGATTATAATTCGAATTATTTAAAATATGGTATGGAGCATAGTGTTATACAGCAGACATTTGATCAAGTAGAAGAAGTTATGGCTATAGCTAAAAGTAATGGATTAACCGATGCAGTAGATAAGTTTTTATTTGACAATGCTCGTGTTAATAAAAATAAAGACAAAGATAGTTTATTAAGCTCTCACGATATGCTGTACCGACAAACAGATCCAGACAAAGAAAGGCCTAGTATATCTGAAGTTGTAGGTGAGGTTAAAAAAGAAAGAGATAAATTAGAGAAAAAGATTAAAGAAAATGGTGGAAAGATTAAAGCATACCAGATGTATATGCCTACTGAGGAATTAGCGGATACTGTTAAATCTGTTACAGACGGAATAAAGGAGAAAGTAGAAGATAATTTAGAAACGTGGATATCTAAAAATGCTAAACCAAAGAAACGCAAAGCACACGTTATTGATCATCAAAAAGATGGAATAATTGTAGCTATTGCTAAATTAGGTGGAATAAGCAGAATTAGTTCAGATGGTAGTAAAAAACAACATGAAGATTTTGGTTTTGGAAAAAATCATAAAGTTCTTTATGACGAAGTTCCTACAGGATTAGGAAAAGCTTTTCCAGCATTTCGAGCTGCAAGTCAATCCGACTCATTTGGCCATCAAATAGCAGGTTTTGATGTTGATAAGATGAGAGAAGCATTAATTGAAGAAGGTTACTTAACTGACCCAAATAATCCTGAAGAAATATATGATAAAGTAAAGGCAGAACTTCTTGATCGAAACGATCTACAATTACCTATAAAAAGTAGACAAGCAGCTGTTGATAATACAGATTTTGAAGCATTATATGAGCAATTTCTTAAAGAAAACGAAAAAGACTCAGAGAGTTTTGAGTCATTAGATAATTTACCTAAAAGTGATTCTAGAACTGTATTAGAATCTGGGCTTACACTTAATACAATTACAGATCTATTTAATAAAGTAAAAGAGTACTCAGTTAATTACTACAACAGTAAACAGGAGATGGATGATCACACTTCTGTTTTGGGAGACGTATTAGGTATATTAGGTGGAGGTCTTACAGAAACTTCTAATCTTTCATTTGCCCTTGATCAAATTAATGGAATTACCCAGGGCACCTATGAAACTAAACGTAACCATATAAGAGTATCTGTTGCTCGTCAGATGCCACTATCTATCAATGGTCAATCTCCTCAAGAGGTGTACACACATGAATTAGTGCATGCTATGACCTGGCAAGCTATAAATGACAGCCCACTATTAGCTGATAATATTGCTGCACTATACCGGCAGGTAGAAGCCGATTTAAAAACTAATCCTGAGTTTAAAGGTGAAGGTTGGAGGGTATTCTTACCCAAAGGAATAGGTAAACCTTCTAGAAATGATATTATTACAGCTAAGCGGCAATACAAATATCTATTTGACAATCCCAAACAAGAAGCTAGAAAGCTCCATGAATTTTTAGCATACGCTATAACTAATAAGCAGATGATAAATTATCTTAAAACACAACCATCTGCAATACGTAAAGATTTTATTGGCAAACTTCTCCGTGCAATTGAAATGGTTGTTAATACATTTAAACGAGTGTTTGGTAAAGCAGTCTCTAAAGAATCTGATAAAAATGGTTTTGAACAAATGCTGGCAATAACTGAACATCTGGTAGCTATTCAAAGCAAGCACCAGAGTAAAGTCCAGCAATTACAAAGTAAAACATATGATTTTCTAGATGAAGCTGATCAAAAAATTAAAGACTTCTCTAAATTACAAGCACGTAAAATACTAAAATCTGATGCTAAAACTAGAATTGGGGCAGTTGCTCAGGGATTTGTTGGAGCATCTGTTCATATATTAAGTGAAAATGCAACAGCTCAACGGGTAAGAAAGTTTGCTACTCAAAATTTAACTAAAACTTTACGCGGCGTAGCCAATGAAATTGGCGGAGGCGCATTATCTGAAGAGATGATTGAGCAGTTACTACATGCTAAGGTTAATATATCTAAGGCTCGTCAAGAAGCTGAGAGATCTACTATCCAATGGTTTAATGGGGACAACGCAGAAGGTATAGATAGTATTTGGAAGTCAGTAGATCCAAAAGATAATCATTCTATGTCTGTAGAATTAAAAGAAGCGCTAACTGATGTGTTATTTAAAGCTGATTTATCAAGTCTAATTACTGCAGGATTTACACATGCAGAGATTAAAAACTTTATTAATGATAATAATGCTATTAATGTTACACAAAAAACAATTAAGAAAAAATTAAAACAACTCCAAAGTGATGGATTCCGTCCATCTATTAGATATGCTGAAGAGCTTGGTTATCATATAGCTACCGGAAAAACTAAATTACGTGCTGCACATATGAATGCACACACAATTGCTGTGAAGTATCTAAACACTCCAAGCCAAGAACAAATTAGTTTACTAGATGCTTATACAACACTTGAAGCTTTAAAACATATAGATTCTAGAAAATCTAGCAATGTTAGAGACTTAGTTGATAATGAATTTATAGCAGATAAAACTCAAAATGGATTTATTGATATGTTAGATAGTCATCTAGCATATAAAGAAGATTCGCAAAATGCTCTATTTAAAGATAACCCAACTCAAATGGTTAAAGGTTATATTATTGAACGAGTAGATAATCTAACTAGTACAAAAGTAGGTACAGCTGCTGATGCAGAAAAAATGAAAAGAGCTGGGTATACCGAGTCTTATCCATTAGCTAAATTTGATTCAAATCAAACATACGATACGTTATATGTTAGTCGTCATATGCCCGAAGTAACAGATGTATCCGGAGTTCTATCCACAACTAATCAACGTAATATGGGAACTACATTAACTGAAATATTCATGAGAGATCCTGCTTATGAAGTTAATGGTAAGCCTGATTTTGTTTTAATTAAACAAAAAGTAAAAGCGTTTATAGATGCAGAAAATAAAAAATCTGATCCAGGTAGTGATACTTTTCTACAAGAAGATGATTCTTTAAAATTACGACCTGTAATGGATGAGACTGGCCGAATTACCGATTACAGAGTACTGATGGATCATCAAACAACTAAAGAACTATTAAGACCAGATCTTGAAATTCAGAATGTATTTGCTCATATGAATTCTTCATTGATTGATAAACAAGCCAGTCTTGCAAATAATCTTGAAACTATTGATATTTTAGTTGATGAACAGCTAGATCTATTCGAATCACACCCAAAAGAATTCACAAATATTCTAGACCCTGAAGGCGCATATATTGAGCGATATTATAAATTACCTAAATCAGTGCGTGATAGGATTCAATCATACGCAATAGATGGTAAATTTATGGTTAGAGAAGATATTATTGATAAAGTATTTGGTTATAAATCATTTGATATATCTCAATTAAAACGTTTAGATGGACATCCTAGAACTAAGTACGTAGCTGCACTAGCTCACTATCTTGTTAAACAAGTTGTTGGTTACGGAAAAGATCGTATTGTTCTTGGTATGCCTCAAGTAATATTTAGTAATTTATTTTCTAATATTAGCCAATTATCTATGAGAAAAATTCCACTATCTTACATATTCTATAAAATTGTAGAAGGCGTAAGTGAATATTCAAAATATCGTACAGCTCATGAAGAACGTGGAAGGCTAAGGCAATTAAAAAATAGTAAAAAATTATCTGATAATAGTCCAGAAGCTCAGCAAATAGCTAGGCTTACTGCACAAATAGAGAATAATAAATTACATAAAATGAGTGAGGCAGGATTAAATTCACTTATTGTAGAAGATATTAATGATGCGCAAACAGATGGGTATTTTAATCGTATGAGGCGTATGCTAAGGCTAGAATCATTTCAATTTAAAGGATATACAGATAGGATTCCTAAAAAGGTAGGTACTGCTGCAAATTGGTTATTTTTAACTAAATCTAGTAAGCCGTATCAAATGTCTAGACATCTAGTTCAAATGACAGACTTTTTAGGTAGGTATGTAATGATAGAGCATGCTACGAAGGTGAAGGGGCGAAGTTTTAAGGAAGCAATGCATGAAGCTCTTAATGCATTTGTACTATTTGATGAAGCCTTAGTGCCTGCATTAGAAGCAATTGATGCTGTAGGTGCCACCTCGTTTCTCTCATACTTCTTAAGAAATCAGAGAGCTTCTAAACAGTTGGTTCAAGCTAGTCCTACTTCAGTAGCACTATCTGCGGGTGTCCAGTACACAACTGGAATACCTACATTAGGTAATGTGAATGCTTCATGGCTAGCTGGAGATATGTCTCCTAATATGCTTCAATTTGATGATTTATTTGATGAGGCTAACAATGCAACTGGTTTTGAGGTTGTTGCGTGGTTCCAGGGGCTGTTTAATTGATAGGTTCATCGTCTGAAATAACTACCTTATAAATAACAAATAAAACAAATATCGCTATTAGTAATATAGTTACTGGTAGGAGAGCTATACCGGCTATTATTACTACCACTACTCCTATTATTGTTAAGCTTGCAAAAAGTAAGCTTTGCGTATTAACCCATATTGATTTTAGTTTCATGAGAATAGGGAGTCAGTACTTAACTTTTCTGTTTTAGGTATTTCAGCTTCTTGTACTTTTTTATGCATTAATTCATGTTCTTTTATTTCTTCTTCAGCTAATTCTTTAGAAGCTGTAGCTTTAGCTTCAGCAGCTATCTTATCTATACGATCTTTTTTAATAACTTCTTCTTTCGTACTGTTTTCAATTGTTTGATTTATTTCAATTTTAGCTTTAGTTTCTCCTTTTTCTTCAGGAGTTAGTCTACGACCTTTCTCTCTTTCTAGATCATGTAAAGCCATTTCCTCTGGAGTACGGCGTTTTCCGTTCTTCCGTCCATACTCCCATTTGGATCTACTGTGTTTCTTCATTATAGCTTCTGTCCATATTTTAGGCGGTTCTTCTTCGTCTTCTTGTTTCTTTTTAAGTGCTTCTTTTACTATAGATTCAATGTCTATATCTATTTCTATTTTCATATTTTCTCCTTATTATGTAGTCCATAATGCGCAATCATTAACGCATCAGATCGTCCATCAAGTAGTCCTCCCCGTTTACCATGTAGTTCTGCTGTTGGGTATAATTTTTGAGCTATCTCAGCAACTTGTTTTTTAATAGCTTTACCTTTATCAGTTACACCTATATATTTTTGCCAAACTTGTGCAACTACTAAGTTAGCTTTTTTACCATGTGTAGCAATCTCGGCAATAGCATGAGCTTTACCAACTCCGCTACCCATACCAAAATTAGATTTAGCAGTCATACCAGGAAATCCGTGAATATTTTCTACCCAAACTGTATGGACTTGGTAATATGTTAACCATAAACACGCATTATGTATTGATGCTTTACCTAGGTCTAATAGAGCAACGTGTGTTAGATCCTGACTATCCAACACACATATTGCTCCATTAACCCCCGGATCTATGCCGCAGACTCTCATTAAATAGGAGGCTCTGTTTGAAACAGAGACCCTTTCGATGAATCTGCAGGTGTACTCCCCATAATATTAGCAGCAGAGTTATTACTCTTACCTTTGGTAGACTTATCAATAACTGTGCCTGTATTCTTTTGAGCCCATTTATCGAACTTTTGAGGTGCTTCATTACTAAGAATTTCTTCAGCAGTTTTACCTTCACAATTGCCAAAGAATTTGCATTGATTTACAGTACGGGATTCGCCTGTTGGCTCATACTGTCCAGATGCGTTCTTAGCCGTTCTGTCCTCAACAACTTGATGAACAGCTACTTTAATAGGTTTTCCTACCAATCCCATTAATACTGGACGCTCTGCAGGTGCTTCTTTTTTTAACTCAGAGTTCCATACATTAACAGTTTTTTTCTCAACAGAATCCATGCATTTAGCTAGGCTTTCACCTGTAACAGCTACACACATAGAATTTGCAAGTGAATATCCTGGAAGTGGATAATCTTTACCATCTTTTGTATAGTAAGTCTTATTCCCTTTAGCCTTACCAGATTTAATCCAGAAATTTTCTCGAAGTTCTGCCATATTTCCACCATTCTTTTCTAGAATAATATTAAAACTAACTGCTTCAGATGCTGCTTGATTAAGATACACCATTTTAATGGTAGCATCGTATACCCCAGATTCCCATGCAAACCCACCGCCTACTCGTTCAATAGACTGTGTCTCTACATTTTTAGGGAGTTCCCATTCACTCATAATTTATATCCTTTCATAGATTGAGTGTTAATAAATCACGGTTATTTACTTGTGATATTTCGTAGTAGTTCTTCTTGTTTTTCAATAAATTGATCTAATACTTTCATAAATTCTTTAGTAGACATACCTGGTTTTTGTTTTAAAGCTTCGGTAGCCATATGTTGTACTACTTCAATACCAAATCTTGTCATTTCAAGTACTAGCTTTTGAGATAGTTCTACTTTGTTATCTCGTTCATTGTCTATTTTTTCATCATTACCTGGGTGACTCATAGATCTCCTTAATTTTAATATTTAAAAATAAAATGCCCCTCTATCCCGAGCAAGGACAGAGAGGACTAGTAGTTTGTAACTCTTCAGTTAGATAGAACCTTTACAAGGAGGAGAAAAAAGGCCTATCCCCCTTATTATACCATGTAGAACTTACGTATAATATTTATGAAGTCGGTTAATTACATTTTGTAAATTATTATCTATATACGTTTCATTTAAACCCCACATTCCCATGGGACTTCTAATTCGTTCATTAACAGTCTCTTTAGTTAGTCTAGTCTGAAATACGTACTTAAACCCATTGTCTTTATCATCAGGAGTAGCTTTAAATAATGTTGATTTAGCAACTTTATCATCTAATTTTCCTAGAGTTATTTTCTTAGTGGATATTACACACGTAAAGAAACTTTCGATACCTTGATTCATTAAAGATCCTTTAACTTTGACCATGGTTTCGTTTATCATCTCAGCTTCATTAAGCACATCTGAGGTATGTGCTAGAAATACTACATTTTTAGTTGATTTAGCTACTATCTGAGACATTAAGAATTTCATGTATTGAGCGTATTGGCCCCATGCCTGCATAGTATTTGTTGAAGGCAATACTTTAGTACTTTCATACATATCCATTAAGTAAGTTAAACTATCTATAACTATAGTATGTATATCGGGCATTTTTTCTGCTTCACCGAATGCCTGGTATACTTGATCTGGGTCAACAACAGTTAATTCTTTGAATTTACTTTTAAATGGTAACTTTTTACCGTTTTCACAATTCAAATACATAACGCCTTCAGGTTTATCCATATCTAGTAAGCTAGCGCTTTTACCTGAACTAGATTTTCCTGAAACTAATACTAAATGATTGTTGTTCATCTATTTTTAGCTCCTTTTGTTTTATAATTTTTACTTTGTCGTTGTTTCTTAGTTCCATTGAACCAACCATCTTTTTCTAATTCTTTAGCCATAAGTAATTCAATAGCATCTACTTGTTTTTCAGATAGTCCTATGTAATTTAATTTGCCATTCATTCGTTTTATAGCCTTCATTTATTTTTCTCCGTTTTCATTAAAGTCTGCTACTTCTTCTTCAAGATCCCGAATTTGTTTTTTTAGCTCTTGAATTTTTTCTTCAGATTTGTCATCAAATATATTATCCCACATGTTTCCACATACTTCCCATAATGAAGAGAAAGCATTTTTCACTTGTGTTTGATCTTTATCTGATAATCCTATTTTCATAATAGTTTCCTTTATTTAAAACGTTGCCATATTTTATCATGCTGAGTGCTGCCTTACTGCACTGGACACCATCGGACTGGGCCATGTTACATAAATAGTTTAAGAGTTTCTTCTAGTGCTAATCTATCAGGATTGCTATTACTAGCTATTTCCTTAGTAATTATATTTATTCCATCACCTGAACTAACAGTTTTAAGAACATTAGTAGCTGTCATTTGTATATTCCACTCCAATTGTTTACTTGCTGATAATTTATCGTACTCAATTGAAGTAAGTCTATGCATATCTTTCTTTACTTTTCTTTGATATGAAGGTAAAGTTTTTTGACTTTTTTCCATTTTATCTTCGTCTGTCATACGTTGTAGACCGACATTAGGGATTGCTTTAAATTCTATTCCTTTATTTTTAAATAAAATATCTCGGGCAGATTTAAGAAAACCATATTTAATGCCCCCTGGTGCACAATTTCCCATTGCTGTTTTAGCTAAGTCTGCATACTCTGCAAGTTCACCATCTCTTAGATGTTCTAAATCTTTCATCAAACCTGTAGTTTCTATTGCTCGACAAAATGGTTCTCTTTTTTCATTTACTGTTGGGTTAGTCATATTATTTCTTTCCTTATGAGGTTTTACTGGATTTCACCGAGAGATACTATAAGTAACTCCATGGCACTGTATTACACTTCACTTTAAAGTAAGTAAATTTGATGCGATACGCTATGTCAATGTACGCTACTCTAATCAAACCTATGATGTTTGACTCCGCTTCACTAAATTCCACTTCACTCAACTATACTAAGCTTGGCTAAGCTGCTTTAGCTACTTCGTTTTCTTTCCAGTCAACTTTATCAACTGTAAATCGTCCGTATAATCCGTTATTACGAGGTCGCCATCTACCGATACCAATAAATTGACCGGCTTGTGTAAGATGTTCTATAAAAACTTCTTTTGTAATGGTATGATCAAAAATTGTAAACTCTATAACTCCTGACCAGCTAGGTATTTTTGGAAAAGTTTTGTAAACTCTATTACCATCCCCTCGTTTTCCACTAGAAGGAACAAATACAGTTTCACCTTTAACATCATCTGCCTTAATGTCTAATTCCATAGAATCCATAATTATAACACCGGCTTCAAAATGCTTTGTATACGTTGCTTTTCCTTTACCTGGAATTTGTTGAGACATATACTTTGCACATTCTGCTAGGCTATTTTTAAATTGCATTGCTGGAATTACAATTTTTCCAGGATTTTTTTCACTAAGATGCATTCGTTTTCTCCATGTTCTTTTTTCATAATCTCCTGGAGTTTCTCGAGGCTTCTTGTCTACTTGATACGGTCTTGATTGACTATAAACACTTGCACTTTTTAGATGACACGTTGCTGTTACAAACATTTTACTGCTCCTTTTTTAAAGTTAAAGTTATGTTACCTTGTGTTATTGAATTGTATTTTACTATACTAAACTCGGTTCCACGCAACTGCGCCGATTTAAAACAAACTGCGATGCATTACTTCATCTAATGTCACTGTACCGGGTTCCGCCCGATTATTAGAATTTATTAGGGGGAAAAGATTACGATGCTTCACTCAACTCGATCACACTCCATCCAACGTTACCGCACTAGAGTTTGGTAAATTTTTTAGGGGGTAAATTACGCTGCGATACTACGTTTTACTTAACTGAACTAAATTGCACTGCACTTAACTCAATCACGCTACACTGAACTCTGTGCTACCGAGTTAAATTTGTTAGGGGTAAATAGGTCCTTGAGATACGAAGTTACAATTAACCCTACAATACTAAATTCCAATTAACTCTACTATACTGTACCCCGTTTTTGAAATTCTTTACTTATAGATATAATTGTACTCTTTCTAAATTGTTCTTCTGGTAACGGAGCTGTTAAAGAATTATTAAATATTTCCATTTTTTCTATAATTTCTGCTAATGATAAACCAGCGTCTATCATTACCATTCCATATCTGTATAAATGGTTAGCTCTATTTCCTCTTGATGTGTGTGTTTTAAACCATCTTTCAATATTACCTACTCCAGTAGTTGTTATCTGTGCTTTTGTTTCATCAGATCGTTTAGTTTCTGGAATAAACATAGTAGCATCGATAACACTTCCATCATTATATTCATAAGCTCCTGGATGTGAAGCCCACTTCCTAGCAATATCTTTAGCTCCTTCATCCACAGGAAATGGTAACCATTCAAATACATTCATCATGAATTTAGAATACTCATCATTTGTTAATTTTAATCGGTGTGACAAGGGTAATATTAATCTAAAGCGATTAATTTCTTGAGTGTGTCGTTTAGTTGTAGATATTAGAAAAGTGTAATCTTCTAATAACACCTTAACCATCGATATACTTACATCTCCATCACAATCTAAAATTAAGAGATCAAATCCTGGAATAGCGTTTTCACTTTTTCTATGCCCATTAACAAAACCATGGGCTGTATAATGATACCCTGGAGCTGTTGTTAATATATGTAATTTATCAAATGGGGGATGCTCTACTTTATAATGGTATGCTATATCCTGGCTTATTCCTGCTGTTAATTTATTTAAATCAGTCTCTATAAGAGTTTCTCCTAAGAAAAACTCAATGTCGTCTAATGTTCGTTTTTTGATAATAATATTGTTTTTATAGCCAAAAGACATTGCTAGAGTCATTAAGTCTTTTCTTTGAGCCTCTGAGCCTTTGTAGAATGGGAGTTCTTCGATCAACTCATGCTGAGTTACCTCATTATCACAATCTGCCAAATAGTGAGCTAAACGCTCATAAGGTCCTTGTTTACGCATTAAAGTATGGAAAGCTTCTCCTGAATCTTCTACTACACTAATAGCGTAATCTAGATGATCTTGTGTAATTTCAGTAGAATTATCTGCAAATGTGTAGGCTCCAGCTAGCTTAATAGCTTTATAATATCTGTGCACCATTTCTGCTTTATGAATGGTCATATGATCTTTAAATTCGTCAGCAGCTTCCTCACATTTTATTTGATATTTTATTAAATGAATTGAATTTTCTTTTGACATTTGTAGAACTGGATTAAATGGTCTTTTAGCAAAATTCATAAATGCATGCTGTATCATTTGCATATCAGAAGCTAACTCTGCATCTACCATCTGTGCATATCTTTCCTCTGCAGAAGCATATTTAGTTCTGTGGCTATCTACTGTATATCCGAATAGTAACCTTCG
>TARA_R110002020_G_scaffold331039_2_pt1 | contig 15502 bp, 13 predicted proteins | sample TARA_R110002020 | Tara Oceans TARA_R110002020 (sample SAMEA4396489) | marine metagenome | biome: Westerlies Biome; feature: [MES] marine water layer (ENVO:01000295) within the mesopelagic zone...; material: water (ENVO:00002006), including particulate matter (ENVO:01000060) such... | reverse complement strand
AAAGGCCGCCAGGTCGGGGAGTCGAGCCATTTCGCCGTCGGCCAGCGCAATCTCGCAGAGCACGCCGCCGGAGTAGCGCCCAGCCAAACGCGACAGGTCCAGCGATGCCTCGGTGTGTCCGGGACGTCCAAGCACCCCTTCGGGGTGTGCGCGCAGCGGAAAGACATGGCCGGGACGGTTGAAATCGCCCGGCACGCGGTTGGCGTCGGTCAGCGCACGGATGGTTTTTGCCCGGTCAGACGCCGAAATTCCCGTGGTTGTCCCTTCGCGCAGATCACAGGTGATTGTGAACCCGGTGCTGAGAAACTCGGTGTTGTTCCCCACCATCTGCGGCAGGTCCAACTGCTCCAGGCGCTCGGCGGACAGTGACACACAAATCAGCCCCCGCCCCTCGGTCGCCATGAAGTTGATGTCGGCAGGGGTGACCGCGTCAGCGGCCATGATCAGATCGCCCTCGTTCTCGCGGTCAGCGTCATCAACGACGATCACCATCTCGCCGCGCGCAATCGCGGTGATCGCATCCTCCACCCTATCCAGCACAATCGGCGAAACGATCTCGCCTTCCAGCAGATTCAGGCTGACTACATTCGCCATCGTGTTCATTGGGTTACCTCGGCAGTTCCAGTACAGTAGCTTTGGATCGTCTTTCCTGCGATTTGGGTCATTCGCTTTCCTTCCCTTTAGATCGCCCGGACTAGCCCGCCATCCACAAGCAGGCCCTGGCCGGTGATGTATCCGGAGTCCTCGGAAAGCAGGAAGGCAATCGTCGCACCCATTTCATATTCGACTGCCGCATATCGCCCCATCGGGATCTTCGCCAGCGCCTCGGGTTTGCTGGGATAATTGTCGACGAAGCCGGGCAGCACGGCATTGATCCGCCAGCCTTCGCCGCCGTGGCGGGCGACGCAGAGCTTGAGAAAGCCTGACAACGCGGCCCGGAAGACCGCCGATAACGGATAGGTCAGTTCCGGTTCACGTGCGGCATAGGTCGAGACCGATACCGCCGCTCCCGACTTTTGCCGCGCAAAAATCGGGGCCAGGTGCCGCATCGCGCGGACCGTCGGCATCAGGATGATTTCCATCGCAGTGTGCCAGTCGTCGTCGGTGAGCTCCAGGATTTCTCCCTTGGGCGGATGGCCGGTATTGATGACGGCGCCATCAATCCGTCCGTGAAGATCCATCGCGGTCGAAATGAGCCGGGCGATGTCGTCATCGTTGGTCACGTCTCCGCGCAGGGCCGTTGCGCCCAGTTCCGCGGCCGCGGCTTCGATCTTTTCCGAACGCGACATCAGCACGAGTGACCAGCCGCGCGCCGCCAATGCGCGGGCCGCGCCCAGCCCGATGCCCGAGCTCGCCGCCGTCACCACGGCGACCTTGGCCCGCTGCGTTTCCCCGCCATTGGTTACATCGCCCTGCATCGCCGCCTCCTTGGTTGGCGCGGCAACACCAGCCTCGCCGGTCACATGTTTTCTCAGATGTCGGGCATCCACAAATCTGGCACGTATTCGTACCCCGATCCATTGCGCACCACATGACCAAAGCCCGGGAACTCCAGGTGCATCCCGCCGATGGCCAGACGGTCCGCAGAAATACGATCCAGGATACGATGCCGCGTTTTGCGGGCAAGGTCGACGTCCACGTCAAAAGCCAGACCGACGTCGGGACGGGCAATCTGCACCACCGGCACGTGGGTAATATCACCCCAGATCAGCAGTTCTTCGTCACCGCTGGACAGGTGATAACCGCTGTGGCCAGGGGTGTGGCCCGGCAAGGCTTCGCGGCGCATGCCGGGAATGATCTCTTCCTCGCCGATTGCGTGCCAGCGGTCGCCATAGGCCTTGCGCAGCTGTGGCGCGTAGGAGTTGACCTGTTCGGATACGCCCACTTCGTCGGTCGGCGGCTCACCCCCAAGCCAATGTTTCTCTTCGTCTACCGACAGAAAGACTTCGGCCCGCGGGAAGATCGCAGCCCCGTCGTCGTCCAGCATACCGCCGGCATGGTCAGCGTGGATATGGGTCAAGGCAATGCGGTCGATCTGGTCAGGTGTCACCCCAACCACCGCCAGATTGTCCACCACCTTTCCGAGCGTCGGTCCCATCAGATTGCGTGCACCGGTGTCCACCAACGTGCGCGAACCGCCCTTCTCAATCAGATAGGCACCGATGGTAATATGCGGATCGCCGGGGCGAAAGCGGCCTTCCAGGGTTTTCTTCACCTCGTCGGGCGCCATGCCGACCATTACCTCGGCCGGCACCGGAACGATACCGTCGTTGATCGCCGTGACCACAAAGTCGCCCACGCGCCTGCGGTAAATGCCCGGCGCTTGCCGGATCGATTGGTCGTCAGTCATTTGCGTCTCCTCCGCGTTGTGTCTCTTATTAGTTTGCGAAGACGCCAAGCCCCCGCGTCCGCGCGATCAGGACAATTCGGCCGTCCGGTTCAAGACCGTTATGATACGGCTGAAGCACTATTCTGCATCGCCATCGGGTCCGAATATACCCATGAAATACCTGACGGGAGTCAGCATCCGATCTCCTCGCGCCCCTGCGCCGCTCATCGCAGTGGCGCGAGGGACTTTTTTCATTGCCTGAAGCCGGAGGGTATCAGAGCGGCTGATCGCGCCAAGTGCCCTCGCGCAGTTCTTTGCGGAAGGTCGGCTTGCGCTGTTCCAGCTTGATGCCGAGCTTCGGCAGAACTTTCTCTACCAGCAACTCGTTCGAACGCAGCAGTTTGTCGACCGGGCCCGGTCCAACGCCGATCCAGGGCACGATCATTTCCATGCCGTAGGTCTCGATCATCTTCTCCATCTTGGCGGCCACGGTATCTACCGAGCCGGCAATCGCGAAGCCGCGATCCACCATCGATTCATAGGTGTTGGGGATCGGCCCCTCTTCGCCCGGGCGCCGCAGCGCCTCGTTGAAGCCAAAGTGATCGTGCCAGCCGGTCCAGATATAGCCAAGCGCGTCCTTGCCGATATTGAAGGCCTCTTCGTCGGTATCGGCGACAACGATGTCGCGAAAGTGACCCACGTTCTGACCCCATTTGACGTTGGGGTCGCGGCCCACTGCCTCGGAATGGTAGGCATCGAGGCACATCCGCAGGGTCTCGTCGATGGGCGTGAAGACGATCGGCCAGGCCCCTTCCTGCGCCGCCCATTTCATGGTGTTGGGGCTGAGCGTGAAGGGCACCATCATTTCGATTGTCGAGGGATCCTGAAGGGTGTTCGGCGCGATGCCGATCTTTTTCAGGATATCGCCATCAACCATGTCCGGCGCCATTTTTTTGGTCTTCGGGTGATCCCACTTCACGTTTTCGGGCGGAATCTGCCAATGCTTGCCTTGATACGAGAAGGTCCTGTTGTTCAGGAGTCCTTTGATCACGTCATAGGATTCCTGGAAGAGTTCCCGATTGCGCGCATCGTTGGTGGCGTAGTCGGGATCGGTCGCAAAGGTCGCCACGGCGCCGTTCTTCTGGCCGATCGTAGTGACGTGACGTGCCTGATAGCCCCGCGCAAAGCCGGTGAACATGCGGCCTTCGGAGAAATGATCCAGCATCGCCAAATCCTCGGCCACGAGGATCGGATTGCGCGCCGGAAGCACGGTGGCCATCTGGCCGATGCGGATGCGTTTGGTGAAGCCGGCGGCCCAGGAACCCAGCAGGATCGGATTGTTTGAAATCTCCAAGCCTTCCAGATGAAAATGGTGCTCCGAAAAGGCGACGAAGTCAAAGCCGAGGTCTTCGAGCTGCTTGATCACGCGGGCGTGTTCGTTCAGCGACCGCTGGTAGTAAGTCGGGTTGGCTCCTGGGTACTGCTCTGATTGTAACTCATCGTGTTTCGCGGCCGCAGCCGGTAGCAGAAACGCTCCAAATCGCATGTGTTTTCTCCTTTCTTGATTTACGTATCAACGCCGGGGCGATGTCTTTCCGATGTTCCCGCCCTCCACCTCCAAAGCGAATCGGGCGGGTCATTCAACTCTTGCGAATGGCAAACTCCGTGACCTGATCGGCGATTGTGTCGAGTTGGAAGCGCACGGCGGCATCCACACAGACACCCGCGTCATCGAAGACTTTTTGGGTGGAATTGATCATCCCGCCCATTGGCGTCGGCCAGCCGCGCAGCGCATGGACAATGGCGCGAAGCGCGGACAGCGTTTGACCAGCGGCCTGCCAACCTGCGCCGCAAGCGATCGAGCCCACCGGCAGCCCATCGAAATACACGCGGGCATCGCGGTTCATGTCTTCGGTATAATCGAGCGCATTCTTCACTAGCCCGGAGACCGAGCCGTGAAAGGCGGGAGAGCACAAGACCAGCCCATCGCATTCGCGCATCAGCGCGATCATCTCCTGGGCGGCCGCGCTGCGCTCGGCAGACTCGGGCGAATAAAGCGGTAGGTTCAGCGCCTGCCCGGAAATCAGTTTTGTGCGGGCACCGCGCTCCTCGGCTCGTGCAAGCACATGGTGCAGGGCTTTTTGCCCGGTGGACTGATTCCGCAAAGTTCCACCGACCCCCAGAATCAGGGGGCGGTTCTTTTCTCTCATCATTGAAGATGTCCTCCCTAGGCCTTCAGTCGAGCCGCCGCCTCACTCTCTCTGGCGTTTCGCAGCATCGACAAGAATGAGGTTATTACTCATCCCGACAACATCGCAAAACTAACTGTCTTCTGTTCACTCAGCGAACGCTCATTCGGTGCCCTGCCCTGCCCGCAGCAGATCCAGGGCCACGTCGACGATCATGTCTTCCTGACCGCCGACCATTTTGCGCTCGCCCAACTCGACCAGGATTTCGCGCGAATCGAGACCGTAGGTCTTGGCGGCGGTTTCGGCATGACGCAGGAAGCTCGAATAGACCCCGGCATACCCCAGCGCGATAGTTTCGCGGTCCACCTGCACCGGCCTGTCCTGGATCGGGCGCACCAGCCGGTCAGCCGCGTCCATAAGCGCGAAAAGATCGCAGCCGTGGTCCCAACCGGACCGCTCGGCGACAGCCACGAAGGCTTCGATCGGCGTATTGCCGGCTCCTGCGCCCATCCCGGCCAAAGAGCCGTCCACCCGGAACGCGCCCTGTTCCACCGCAACAACCGAATTGGCCACCGCAAGCGACAGATTCTGATGCGCGTGGATACCCACCTGGGTTTCCGGATTCAGTACATCGCGATAGGCGCGGATACGGTCCCGTGCGCCATCCATCAGCAGCGCGCCGGCCGAGTCGGTGACATAGACGCAATGGGCGCCATAGCTTTCCATCAACAACGCCTGTTCGGCCAACTCCTTTGGCCCCAACATGTGCGCCATCATCAAAAAGCCCGACACATCCATGCCGATCTTGCGGGCATGGGCGATATGCTGGGCGGCGACATCGGCCTCGGTGCAATGGGTGGCCACACGGACTGAGCGCACCCCCGCATCATAGGCGGCCTGAAGGTCGTGAATGGTGCCGATCCCCGGCACCAGAAGAGCTGTCAGTTTGGCGGTTTCAAGCTTGTCGGCGACGGCGGCGATCCATTCAAGATCGGTGTGGCGCCCAAAACCATAGGCAAAGCTCGACCCGGCCAGCCCGTCGCCGTGGCTCAGTTCGATCGCGGCCACGCCGGCGCGGTCCAGCGCCGTGGCGATGTCGATGCACTGATCCAAAGTGTACCGGTGGCGGATCGCGTGCATCCCGTCGCGCAGGGTAACATCCTGTACGTAAAGCTTGGTCTTGTCCGAGTCGGTCATCTCACGCGGCCTCCGTCAGTGTCCGTCGCGCCAGCCGTTCGGCGGTTTTCAACGCAGCAGAGGTCATGATGTCCAGATTGCCGGCATATTTCGGCAAGTAGTGGCCCGCGCCTTCGACTTCGAGAAACACGCTGACCTTCAGCCCGGTGGCGTGGTCGTCGACGCCCGGGATGCGCACCGCGGCGTTGTTGCCGATGGTCTCGAACTGGATTTCCTGTTTCAGCCGATAGCCAGGCACGTAGTCCTGCACCTCGGCGATCATCGCTTCGACCGAGCGGCGCACGGCTTCACGATCAGTCGTTTTTGCCAAACAATAGACGGTGTCGCGCATGATCATGGGCGGCTCTGCGGGGTTGAGAATGATCACCGCCTTGCCCTTTGAGGCGCCACCGACCTCGCAGATTGCGCGCGATGTGGTCTCGGTGAATTCGTCGATATTGGCGCGGGTGCCTGGTCCGGCCGAGCGGGATGAGATCGAGGCGACGATCTCCGCATAGCTGACTTCGGCGACTCGCGACACCGCCGCCACAATCGGGATCGTGGCCTGGCCACCACAGGTCACCATATTGATATTGGTCTCCGCCAGGTGGTTGTCCATGTTCACCAGGGGAACAACATAAGGACCAACGGCCGCCGGGGTCAGGTCGATCATGATCTTGCCCGCGTCGCGGACAATCTGGTCATTGCGCTTGTGCGCGCCCGCGGACGTGGCATCGAAGACAATGCCAATCTCGGACCACACGGGCAGCCGGGTCAGCCCCTCGATGCCTTCATGCGTAGACGCGATGCCAAGCCGTGTGGCACGGGCCAGACCATCGCTGTCCGGGTCGATCCCGACCATGGCGCCCACCTCCAGAACGTCCGAAGTCCTCATGATCTTGATCATCAGATCGGTGCCGATATTGCCCGAACCGATGATTGCAACCTTGATCTTGCCGGTCATGCTCCCGCCCCTCCGTCGTCGAAATTCACCTGGATTGGCGAGAACCCGGAAATCTCGGCCAGATATGCCTCGCCCGGTCCCACCGGGACCATCGGCCCGAAAGCCCCCGACATCACGATGTCGCCTTCAGCCAGTGGTTGGCCCAGCTGCGCCATGCGGCGGGCCAGCCACAATGTCGCGTTGAGCGGGCTTCCCATGCAATCTACGCCAAGCCCGTGTGAAACGACGCGGCCATTGCACGACAGGATGCCGCCGCAGAGTCGCAGGTCGAGATCGGTCAGCCGACGCGCGCCAAGGCCCAGAAGGAACCCCCCGCCCGACGCGTTGTCGGCCACAGTGTCGACCAGTTTGATGTCCCAATCTCGGATCGCGGTGTCGACCACTTCAAGCGCCGGAACCGCATAGGCGACACGGCGGATCAGTTCGGCCATCGGCGCCTCGGGATCGTCGAAGCCGCGGTCCATTACGAAGGCCACTTCCAACTCGGCCTTTGGCTGCATGAAGCGGCCGGTGTCGACGACCTCGCCATCGGTGAAGAAATAGTCGGCCCAAAGCATCCCGTAATCGGGTTGGTCGATGCCCATCTGAGCCTGAACCGCCGGCGAGGTCAGCCCAATCTTGCGACCAACCAACCGTCGTCCCTGGCCAAGCCAAATCTTGTTTGCGGCGTCCTGCACCGCATAGGCGTCCTCAACCGTGTCCAGCCCGTGACTTTCGCGCAGCGGCGGGATCTGTTTCAGCTCTGTCCGGGCGTCCACCAGCGCCGTGGCCATGTCGTCGATGCGCCCGCTCATGCGGTGCCCCGAGGCTGGCGGGCGTCTTCGTCAATCGGCAGATAGTCGCCCCGCCAGTGCAGAAGCGGCGGCTCGGGAAATGTGCGGGCCCGCAACACGCGCCCTACCAGGATCGTGTGATCGCCGCCGGGAAGCGTGGTTTCGAGGCTGCATTCGATCCAGGCCGCTGCACCTTTGATCAAGGGCAACTCGACAATTCCTTCGTCAAGGTCAAGATCGGCAAAGCGGTCAACATCGGCGGTCGCAAAACGCCGCGACACCTCTTCTTGATCCGCCGCCAGGATATTCACTGCAAAGCGTTGCGCGCGCAGGAAAACCGGCAACGAATAGGCTTCATTGCGCAAACTCCATTGCACCAGCGGCGGGTCAAGCGACAACGAGGAGAACGATGTGGCCGTGACGCCATAATGCCCCTCCTCGTCATCATGCGTCGTCATGACCGTGATGCCGGTGGCAAAACGTCCCAGCGCATCGCGGAACGCTGTCGGCGCCAAGGGTGGTGTCGTTTTGGCACTGACAAGGCGTTTTGCCTGTGTGTTTATCGTCATGACTTTGCTCTCCTTGTCTCAGGGTCGGTTGGGCCGATGAAACCACGTGTTTCCGTTCCGGGTCGCGGTCAGCGGCCCAGCAGGAAGTCGATGTGAATCCGATTGAAAGTTTCGGGATCTTCGAATTGGGGCCAGTGGCCGCATTCGTTCATCACTTCGAAGCGCGCATCGGGAATCGCATCCGCGATCTTGCGGCCTTCTTCGGGCGCTGCGGTGGGATCGTGCGAGGTCCACAGAACCAGAGTCGGCGTTGTGATCTTGGCACTGTCCTCGGGGCTGAACATGTTCCGCTGACGGATGTCCATTTCCTGCAGGCACAGGATGCGTTCCATGATGTCGGCATAGCCGGGCTGTGCGTAGATTGCCCGGCGCACTTCGACGAGATCGTCATTCACCTTGGAATGGTCGTGCATCAGAAATTCCAGCCGCGTTCGAATCCGCTCAGGCGACGGATCGTTCACCGCTTCCATGGTCAGCCGCTTGATGCGTTCCATCACCTCCGGATAAGCGGTCCAGCCGCCGGCCGTGTTCAGTACAGTGCGGTCGAGCCATTCGGGATGATGAACCGCCATCCATCCGGCCACCCAGCCGCCAAGGGACTCGCCCGACACATGCGCCTTTTTGTGTCCGAGCGCCTTGATCACATTGATCACGTGCTTGGCATAGTCAGCGATTTCGTAATCCAGCTTCGGCTTGTCGCTCCAACCGTGGCCGACAAGGTCGATTGCATAGGTGCGGAAATGCTCGGCATGGGCGGCAAGATTGCGGCTGTAGGCCTCGGCGTGGCCGCCGGTCCCGTGGATCAGGATCAGCAGCGGTTTGTCTTCGTCACCGGCCGCCAGATAGCGGGTGCGGACGCCGCCCGCATCCAGATAGCCCTGGGTAAAAGGCACCCGCGTCAGGTCGGTCCAGATGGATTTGTGTTGGGACGTCATTGTCATCTCATACTCCACGTTTTTCACTCTGCTGCGTCGCGCTGCAGGCTGCGCGCGGGTTCAGGATCACCAGCCAGCGCCAGCGCATCGTTGACCAGGCGCATCATCTCTTCGTCCTGCACCTGAAGATAGTTGGAGGCAGTGGTCCGGATCGGATCGCCCGCATAGTAGCGCTCGTACTGAAGCAGCCGTGAGCCAAACGCCTCACCGGAAAGATCCCAGGCAAGCTTGAAAAGCCGCGCCCGATCTACCGAAGACATTCCGCCTGCGCCCTGGTAATAAAGGTCCGTGTCTTCAGACAGTTCGGGGACAGTGAATTCTGCGCCCGAGGGCATCATCATGAACCCGCCGGCGGCAATGGTCTGAATGGTCTCCACCAGCTTCGGGTAAGCGGTTGGCAGGAAGGTGCGCAGCGCCTGCAAAGGGGCCAGAGCCGGGCGCACCGTATCATGGCCGGTTTGCTCACATTCCACTTCGGAGCGCACCAAGCCGCTCTTGAGAAACTCGATTCCGTTCAGGGCCTCGCCCAGCATTCGCTGCACATGCAGGAATTGGTCGGCGCCAATCGAACGCGCGACAGCCATGGCCACGCCCACTCCGAATTGCAGTTTCACCAGCGCCCGCGTGTTGGTCTGGTGCGCGGTGTAGTTGCGCAGCGCCGTCTCGGTATAAAGCGCGTTGTTGAGCGCAACGTCGCGATACATGAACACCCGTTCCCATGGAACAAAGACATTGTCGAAGATCAAGAGCGAGTCGTTCTCTTCGAAGTTATTCGACAGCGGATGATCAAAGTCGGACCGCTGCCCATCGACGGTGTAGGGTTCGCGGCAGATCTGCTTCACGCCCGGATCGGACACCTTAACTGCGAAGGACAACGCGTGGTCGGCGTCACTTTCCGGGATGCCGGGCAGGCAATACATCAGCATTTCGTCCGCAACCGCGCCGAGCGTGGCCACCATCCGCGCGCCCTGCACGTAAATGCCCTCATCGGTTTCCTTGACCACCCGCATGTGCAGGTTTTTCTGTTCGGAAGACGATTTGGTCCGGTCGTTCTGCGGCGAAATCAGCGCGTGGCTGAGAAACAGATCGTTGTCGCGGATGTATTTGTAGTAATTGACGATATTGTCCGCAAAGCGGTCGCCGCCGCGGGCGAAAACCTCGCGCGCTTCGGCAAATGCAAGCAAACTGGCGTTAAGGAAGTCCGGGGAGCGCCCCATCAGGCCGAAATTCATCGACGCCCAGAGGTAATAGGCATCGCGGCGGCGGCGCAGATCTTCGGACGTTTTCGCCGGCATAAAGGCCATGCCGGCCCGCTGACCGGTTTCGGGGACTTCATAGGTCAATGTATTGCGGGTCGCCGGATCGACCTGGGCTTCATAAAGCCGGGCCAATTGGCGCACGATCCGCGAGAAGGCCGGATGCGTGGTGACATCCTCGACCTTTTCGCCGTTAATCCAAACTGCGCGCGGGTTGGCTTTCAACCCGTCGATGAATTGCTGTCCGCTACGGACTCCCATGTCTCACTCCTGCTTTTCGTGTCGACTTTCGCCAAGCGCGTCGGCCGTCTGGTTGAATCCGTGGCGTCAGGCCGGTGTGGCCGTCATGATGCCCATGCCCGTAAGCCATTCCGGAATAGGTTCGTAGAACAACACGTCTGATTTGTAGCCCTGACCCAGGGCCGCCAATGCAGCGATCCAGCAACGCACCTCATGGCTGCCCCGGCCACCGGTCTGCGAGATCGTTTGGTCGTCTGATGAGTCGAGCGTGGAGAGATCACCAGCCGCGAAGCCGTCCAACAACATCTTGTCCCAGTCAGCATCGAGCGCTAGCAGCTTCGACTGCCCGGCGGCAAAGCGCGGCCCCTCTCCCATCACGTTATTCTGTCGTGCCGTGCGCGCCGAGTGCGGCAGCGGGCCGCCGTCAATCAGCCGTTGGCGCACTTCCGGCGTTGCCGTGTCCAGCGAGGCAATTGGCGGATCGTGCGACAACCCGCCGGAACCCACGATCAGCACCCGTTCAGGGCACGATGCTGCCCAGCGGCCGACCGCCTCGCCGAGAGCGCGGACCCTTGCCATCGTCGGCCGCGGCGCCAGGGCACAATTCACGAAAATCGGGATCATGCGCGTCAACGGCACCTTTGCCGAGAGCAATTCGATCGGCTGAACACCGCCGTGATCCACATCCATGCGGTAGGAGACCGCAACATCGACGCCTTCTTTCAGCGTGTGTTCGGCGCAGGACCAGGCCCGGCCTGCGGGAATATCGAGCTTGCCCGCAACGGTGCCGAAATCGCCCACGGAGTCGCCTTCGATTCCGATGCAGAAAGACGGCAGAAGTTTGTAGAAGAAACCGTTCACGTGGTCCGGATGAAAAATCACCACCAGGTCCGGATCGGCTTCAGCAACATAGTCGCTCGCCTTGTCGATGGCCCTCCAGAATCGTTTCTCGGCCTCAGGTGCCGCGCGGTTCCGATCCATGATAGGGCTGTGCGACATGCAGACGCTTCCAACAATCATTTCGTCTCCTCCTCTCCGAGAGGCGTCCGCTTCTGCCCCGTGTCAGGGTGAGCGGTTTCGCCGAATGCCGGACAAGGTCTGTAACCTCCCGACACTCAAGAAATGACGCCCCCCTTGATTTTCCACAACGACCACCTCCATACTGTTCACGTGGCGAACGGGAGTAGGTCATGACAATAGCTGGCGATTCCGATACCGCCTCCCCCTACAAGGAGATACGTGCGGTCACGCGCGCTTTGGATCTGCTGGAGGCTGCGGGTGATCTGGGGTGGGCAAAGGTCGGCGAACTTGCGACCTTCACCGGAATCGACCGCGCCACGCTGTATAGGCTTATCCACACGCTTGAACTCAAAGGTTATCTTATGCGCCGCGCCGAGGATGGCTCGGTGTCGCTGACCGAGCGGGTACACCAACTCAGCGATGGCGTTCGGTACGAAGATGTCGCGACGCAGATCATGTCGCAAATGCTGCACGAACTCACCGAGCAGGTCATTTGGCCAAGTGATTTTGCGACGCTGGTTTCCGGGCAGATGGTGATTCAGGCGTCCAGCCACAAATACAGTCCTGTTTCGGTTCACCGTAGGCTGGTGGGCAAGACGCGGTCCGTTCTCCGTTCGGCGCTGGGGCTTGCCTATCTTAGTTCGCTCGGTCGCTCAGACTTGGCGCGCACTCTGGACATATTGCACCGAATCGGCACGCTCGATGGCCAGGACCTTGCGATTCTGGGCAACATTGATGGTCGGCTTGACGAAATCCACCGGCGCGGTTACGCGCTATCGGTCGGGTTGATCGAAGAGAACATCAGCGCCATCGCCCTGCCCGTCAAACTCGGGCGCAAATCGATCGGCGCAGTCAATATCGCCTTTTTCCGCACGGCGATGTCGCCCGCTGAAGCGGCTGCGACTTGCCTCCAACCCCTGCGCGAGTGCATTGCCCGGTCCGAGGCGGCTCTGAAAGCGCAAACGCGTTATTGAGTCATCCAAACGAGGCATCCAATAAAGGATGTTCGCCAAGTGAATACTTTAGACTTTGCCCTTCAGGATTTCTCTTTGTGCCTCTAGCGATAACGAGGCGGTGAGGGGGAGACTTGCAGTCTCGCGAACCGCCTTTTGTCGCGTCAGAACGGATGCCGCGGCATCTCAACAAGGTAGGGAGGACCTTAATGTCCATTTCAACGATCTGCCGTCGTTTTACGGCGTTAACCCTTGGTGTCGCTCTGTCGACCACCATTGTTTCTACGGCCAACGCGCAGGAAGTTACGCTCCGTTTCGCGAGTTTTACCGGCCCAACAAACTTCCTGAATACCGGTCTCTTCGAGCCCTGGTTCAAGAAGCTGGAAGAGGAATCGGGCGGCAAGCTCAAGGTGGAATTCCTCACCGGTGGCTCGGCTGCCGCTCCAAACGAAGTGTTCGATTCCGTCGAGGCGGGCCTGATTGATCTTGGCTGGAGCATTACATCTTATAACTCCGGTCGGTTTAAGTCGGCGGGCGTCACAGAGCTGCCACTTCTTGCCAGCGGCTCTTCCGAGACATCCGCAGCCCTTGCAGCCCTCTATGAGGACGGCCTCATCGAGGGATTTGAGTCCGTGAAGGTGGTTGGCATCGGTACCGCTGATATTGCGCGTTTGCACCATTCCGGCGAGATCACCGGGTTGGACGATTTCAAGGGCGCCAAGGTGCGCGCTGCGGGCAGCGTTCTCTCGGCCATGATCACCGCCGTTGGCGCCACTCCGGTCGGACTGCCGGCTCCGGCCATCGCTGAAGCGCTGTCCAAGAATGTGGTCGATGCGGCCGCTGCCGACTGGTTTGCTGTCGAAGGGTTTTCGCTGCTCGACGTCACGCTCGGCCATGTCGACATCCCGCTCGGTACGACGCCGATGTATATCGTCATGAACCAGAATACCTACGATCGCTTGCCGCCGGATATCCAAAAGGTCTTCGACGACAACCCGCCGTCCGCCTTCGCCGCATTCTGGGGCCCGGGTCTTGAGGACGAGAGTAATCGTGTCCGGGCCGTGGTGGAATCAACGCCAGGCCATCACATCATCGTCCCGAGCGAAGCGGAAATGGCCAAATGGTCAGCGGCCGCCGACAAGGTGATCGCGGAGTGGGTCGAGGCCACGCCCAACGGGGCGACTGTGCTGGACGCATACCGCGCTGAAATCAAAGCCTGGCGCGAGAGTCAGTAACGCAGGGGAAGCGGATGTCTGCCGCCACAGCCAACGTTACCGAGGTGGCTGGGGGTGGGCTGCGCGAGTTCGCGGCCCGCCAGCTGGCCAACGCGGCGGGCCTCATGCTGCTCGGGTTGTCGCTCGCCTTCACCCTGGATGTCCTGCTGCGCTGGAGCATTTCGGCACCAATCCTCGGATTGTATGAAGTTGCAGAACTTTGCTTTGCGGTTGTTATGGCGCTGGCTCTGGTCTGGACGAACACGCGACAATCGCACGTTGCAATGGGTATACTGGCCCAGATCACAGGTCGTGAGGCCGCTCCGCGCCTGATCGCGGCGGGCCTCGGCTTGTTCGTGTCCTGCCTTTTTGCATGGTTTCTTATCCGATACGCCATCGGGAAAGCGTCACATGGCGAGACGACGCTGGTTACGGGGCTGCCCAAGGCCCCGTTCTGGGGTGCGGCCGCTGTTATGATCGGGCTCGCGGCGCTGGCACAGCTTGCGGTCTTCGTCTCGGAACTTGCCTCCTATCTTCGGAATCCGGGCAAACGGCTGCGCGATGTGGTTCCGCCCACGCTCATGGTCGCCGCCGCTTTCGCGGTGATGCTGAGCACGGCGTATTTCGCACCGACGCTTGGGGCGGGGCCAAAGGTCCTGGCCTCCTTCGCTATTCTTTACCTCCTGGCGCTGGCGCATGTCCCGATTGGCGTGGCATTGGCGATTGCCGGGCTTGGCGCTGTCTTGCTTCAGATGGGGTTTCGCCCGGCCCTGCTCATCGGCACAAATAACCTGACCGGAAGCCTGTCCAGCGTCGATCTGGCTGCGGTGCCGTTGTTCCTGATGATGGGAAACCTCGCGGTCGCGGCAGGTTTTGCCGATGACATCTTCACCGCTGCGACGGCGGTTTTTGGTCGCCTGCGCGGCGGCCATGCACTCGCCGCTGTCATGGGCTGCGCTGGTTTCGGTGCCATCAGCGGCTCGTCGGTGGCCACCACCGCCACGCTTGGCGGTGTCGCTTTTCGCGAGATGCAATCACGCGGCTATGCGCCGGGGCTCTCGACTGGCAGCATCGCCGCCGGCGGCACACTGGGCGCGCTTATTCCGCCCTCAGTGGTCCTGATCATCTACTGCGTCATTTCCGAAATTTCGATCGCCAAGGCGTTTACGGCAGCGATTGTTCCGGGGATGCTGGCCCTGGCGCTCTACGTCGCGTCTGTCCTTATCCAGGTCCGGCTGCGTCCCGATGCGGCGCCGGTCCCCGACAGTTCCGAAACTTTCGCCCCGGTCTACGCGCTGCGCATCGCCTGGCGCCCGATCACCCTGTTCCTGGCTGTGCTGGGGGGGCTTTATGGCGGCGTCTTCACCGTGCAGGAGGCCGCTGCGGTCGGAGCCGGTTTCTCCTTCGTGGCTTGGCTCATGTCGGGCCGCGCCTCTGTCAGCGGCCTGTTCGAAGCCTTGCGGGATGCTGCGGGCACCAGCGCCGGACTTTATCTATTGATCATCGGCGCCAATATCTTCGGTAGTCATCTGAACTTTGCGGGTATGGCTCAGGCTTTGGAGGCCGTGATCAACCCGGATACCCTGCCCGCCTGGGCGGTTCTGACCTTGCTGGCCATCATGTACCTGGTGCTTGGAAGCATCTTCGACACAGTGGCCGCCGTGGTCATCACCGTGCCCTTTGTGTTGCCCATCATCCTGTCAATGGGTTTCGATCCGATCTGGTGGGGCATCGTCACGCTGACACTTGTCGAAATCGGCATGATAACCCCCCCGATTGGAATGAACGTGTTCGTGATGAAGGCAGTCGTGGGCAATCGCGTCCGGCTTTCCACCATCTTTGGTGGGGTATTGCCGTTTCTGGCCGCTGATTTGTTGCGCATGG
>TARA_R110002020_G_scaffold41605_2_pt1 | contig 15505 bp, 7 predicted proteins | sample TARA_R110002020 | Tara Oceans TARA_R110002020 (sample SAMEA4396489) | marine metagenome | biome: Westerlies Biome; feature: [MES] marine water layer (ENVO:01000295) within the mesopelagic zone...; material: water (ENVO:00002006), including particulate matter (ENVO:01000060) such... | reverse complement strand
AGAAAAAGAAGTTGGTGGTATACCTAACTCTAGCGAAGATATAAAGCAAGCGCATGCTGCAGCTATAGAGATGTATATCAACGATCATGTTGGTCATTTAGGTGATGGTAATTACGGAAGTGTTTACTTTAATGAAACTTTAAACGACTGGGCTAGATTCGACATAAATAAAAGAACAAAGTTTGATGCGGCTATAAGCTCAGGACTTGCAATAATGGGATGTAACAGACATTTGTATTCCCCTAAAAGTCCAAGCCATAAACCTAAGTTAAACTTAAATATAGGTAAGTATAATCAAGATGGTTTTTCATCTTCACTAATTAAAAAATAAGTATGGCTGAGTCAGTTGTAAAAAGTTATTTCCCTAGTCAAGCAGTAAGTGATCTTGAAAAGATGACTTCTGAGTATGGGCTAAAAGTTGCTAAAGCTATTGAACAAGAATGGTTTTCAAGCGATAGAGGTTCTAGAGCAGGTAGACATATAAATACTAAAAACGATTTTCACAATCTCAGGCTTTACGCTAGAGGTGAGCAATCTATACAAAAGTATAAAGATGAATTATCTATAAACGGTGATTTGAGTTATTTAAACTTAGACTGGAAGCCAGTACCTATTATACCTAAATTTGTAGATATTGTAGTTAATGGTATATCAGAAAGAACTTACGATGTAAAAGCTTTCTCTCAAGATCCATTTGGAGTTGAGATGAGAACTGAATACATGGAGTCTATACTAAGAGATATTAGATCAAAAGAATATAACGACTTAGTGAAACAAGCTACTGGTGTAGATTTATCTGAAAATGATATGCCAGAAATGCCTGAAAATGAAGAAGAGTTAAAGTTGCACATGCAGCTTACTTACAAGCAGGCAGTTGAGATAGCTGAAGAACAAGCTATAAATGTATTGCTAGAAGGTAATGATTATGAGCTAATTAAAAAAAGGTTCTTTTACGATTTAACAGTTTTAGGTATAGGTGCTGTTAAAACAAGTTTTAATACATCAGAAGGCGTTGTTGTAGATTATGTTGATCCTGCAAACTTAGTTTATTCTCATACAGAATCTCCATACTTTGATGATGTATATTATGTAGGTGAAGTTAAGCATATACCTATTAACGAACTTGCAAAACAATTTCCTCATTTATCTGAAGAGCAAATAGAAGAAATATCTAAAACAAATAATTACGACAAAGGTAATTATAATACTCAGAGAGATTTTGATAATAATCAAGTTCAAGTTTTATATTTCAATTGGAAGACTCATAAGAACGAAACATATAAAGTAAAAGAAACTGGATCAGGCGCTAACAAAGCTATTGAAAAAGATGACACATTTAATCCACCTGAAAACTTAGATGGTAATTTTGTAAAATTACAAAGACAAATAGAGTGTTTATATGAAGGTGCTTTGATCTTAGGAACAAATAAATTACTTAAATGGGATATGGCTGAAAACATGCTAAGACCTAAGAGTGATTTTACTAAGGTTAAAATGAATTATAGTATTGTAGCACCTAGAATGTATCAAGGTAGAATAGAATCATTGGTTAAACGTATAACAGGTTTTGCTGATATGATACAATTAACTCACTTGAAGTTACAACAAGTAATGTCTCGCATGGTGCCAGATGGTGTTTATTTAGACGCTGATGGTCTAGCTGAAATAGATTTAGGTAATGGAACTAACTATAATCCACAAGAAGCTTTAAACATGTTCTTCCAAACAGGTTCTGTTATTGGTAGATCGTTTACTGAAACTGGAGATATGAATCCAGGTAAAGTGCCTATACAAGAAATATCAAGTGGGTCTGGTGGTCAGAAAATGCAAAGCTTAATTGGTACTTACAATTATTACTTACAAATGATAAGAGACGTCACCGGTTTAAATGAAGCTCGTGATGGTAGTACACCAGATAAAAATGCTTTAGTTGGTGTTCAAAAATTAGCTGCGGCTAATAGTAATACAGCTACAAGACATATACTACAATCTGGTTTATTCTTAACTGCAGAGGTTGCTGAGCAATTGTCACTTAGAATATCTGATATTATAGAGTATTCTCCAACTAAAAATGCTTTTATACATGCTTTAGGTGCTCATAATGTAGCTACTCTTGAAGAAATGAGTAACTTGCATTTATATGACTTTGGTATATTTATAGACTTAGCACCTGATGAGGAAGAAAAAGCTATGTTAGAAAATAATATACAAGCTGCATTAGCACAGGGTGGTATAAATTTAGAAGATGCTATAGATGTTAGAGATATTAAAAACATAAAATTAGCCAACCAAGTACTTAAGTTAAGAAGAAAAAAGAAAATAGAGCAAGATCAATTAATTCAGCAGCAAAACATACAAGCCCAAGCACAAGCTAATGCTCAATCTCAACAAGTCGCTGCTCAAGCAGAGATGCAAAAAGATCAAGCTAAAGTACAGGGTCTCACTCAGTTAGAACAAGTTAAGGCTCAGTTGGCAGCTCAAAAAATGCAACAGGAGATTGCTGGTAAAAAAGAACTTATGATGTTGGAATTTCAAATAAACCAACAATTAAGAGGTGTAGATGAAGATCAGCTAAGCTCTAAAGAAAAGCAAAAAGAAGATCGTAAAGATGAGAGAACTAGAATACAAGCTACTCAACAGAGCGAATTAATAGAACAAAGAAAAACAGGTAAACCACCTAAAAACTTTGAATCATCAGGTAATGATATACTTGGTGGTGGAATAGGTATGGATGATTTTGTACCTAGATAATTACTAATTTATATTTTATATTATGGAAGAAAAAAAGGAAAACGTAGTCGAAGAGATTACAGTTAATCAGGGAGATCCTGGTGATGAACAAGTGGAAAAAGTAGATTTAAGTAAATTTGAAAGTGCTGATGATGATAGCGTTATTAAGGTAGACTTAAGTAAACCAGTAAGTAATGAAAAACCAGAAGAAGTTGCAGAAAGTACAACTGACGACGAGGGAGTGGTTGGAGTCAATGAAAGTTCCAACACCGATAAAGAATCAGAAGAAGTACAGCAGGAAACCGAAACACAAGAACAACCAGTATTAGAAGAAGTAACTGAAGAAGAAGTTCAAGAGGTTGCAGAGCAAGTAGAAGAAGCTATAGCTGAAGCAGAAGAAACAGGTAATCCGTTACCTGAAAATATTCAAAAGCTAGTAGACTTCATGGAAGAAACTGGTGGCACTTTAGAAGACTACGTTGAGCTGAATAAAGATTATAAAGATCTTGACAACCAAACAGCTTTAATGGAGTATTATAAGAAAACAAAACCGCACTTAAACGCGGAAGAGATAAACTTCTTAATGGAAGATTCATTTAGCTACGATGAAGAAGTAGATGATGAAAAAGAAGTTAGAAGAAAAAAGTTAGCGCTTAAAGAGCAAGTTGCCAGCGCAAAAGCCTACTTAGACGGGCAAAAGTCTAAATATTACAATGAGATTAAAGCAGGAAGTAGATTAACGCCTGAGGCGCAGAAAGCTATGGATTTCTTTAATCGTTATAACAAAGAGTCAGAAGCAAGTAAAAAATTAGCTGAAAGACAGAAACAAGTATTTAACCAAAAGACTGAACAAGTCTTTAACAACGATTTCAAAGGTTTTGAATATAACGTTGGAGATAAAAAATACAGGTTTAATGTTAAGAATGCTGAAAACGTAAAGTCAACTCAAAGCGACATAAACAACTTTATTAACAAGTTTGTTAACGAGGAAGGTGTTATAAAGGATGCTAAGAGTTATCATAAAGCTTTATACTCGGCAAATAATGCTGATGCAATTGCTCAACACTTTTACGAACAAGGTAAAGCTGATGCTTTAAAAGACAGTGTTGCTAAAAGCAAAAATGTCAATATGAATCCAAGACAAGCTCATGGACAAGTAGAAGCAAGCGGTATGAAGTTCAAAGTACTAGGTGATAACTCTTCTGATTTCAAGTTTAAAATTAAAAATAAAAAATAATTTAACTTAAAAACATTTAATTATGGCAATTACAAGTGCAAGTGGACCGGATGCGGCTCCACGTCAACAAACATTATCTACTAATTATGTAGATTTTACAAGCTCAGCTACTTTAGGTTGGGCACAACAATATCTACCAGATCTTATGGAAAAAGAAGCTGAGATTTATGGTAAAAGAACTATTTCTGGTTTCTTATCTCAAGTAGGAGCTGAAGAAGGATCTGCTTCTGACCGAGTTGTATGGTCTGAACAAGGTCGTCTTCATTTAGCTTATACTGCCACCTGTGAAGATGCAGTAGGTGGTAACGATGATGCATCTGATAATGGTTTTACTATCATAAAGGATGTAGATGGAAATACTATTGCTGCAGGTGAACACGGTATTAGATTAGGTGATACTGTACTAGTTTCTAATTCTTCTCTAACATTAAGAGGTTATGTAAGTGTTATTAACGAAGCTACAAATAACATTACTATACTTCCTTACGGCGCAGCCGATTTTGACGCTGCTGGTTTTTCTGATGGTGCAGGTGCTGAAGCTTATAGAATTTTAGTTTATGGTTCTGAGTTTGGAAAAGGTACTGATGGACGTTCTTCAGCTAATCAACCAACTTTTAAATCTCACTCTAATAAGCACGTTATCTTGAAAGATTACTATGAAGTATCTGGATCTGATGCATCTGCTATTGGTTGGGTTGAAGTTTCTGGTGAAGAAGGACAAAACGGTTACTTATGGTACTTAAAAGCTGAAGGTGATACTCGTGCTAGATTTGCTGACTACGTAGAAATGTCTATGATGGAAAGTGAGTTTGCAGCCGCTGCATCTACTATTGAAAATGCAACTGGTGGTTTAGGTCTTGCTGCTTCATCAACTGGAGCTGATGCAGGTACTGAAGGTTTATTTAAAGCAATTGAAACTAGAGGTCACCAATCAACTGGTATTACAGGTGTTAATGCTGCTACTGATTTAGCTGAGTTTGACGCTATGCTAGCTGTGTTTGACCAAAACGGTTCAATTGAAGAAAATATGATGTTTGTAGATCGATCAACTAGCTTGGCTATTGATGATATGCTTGCTTCTATGAATTCTTACGGTGCTGGTGGTACTTCTTATGGGGTATTTGACAACAACGAGAATATGGCGCTTAACTTAGGTTTCTCTGGATTCCGAAGAGGTTCTTACGACTTTTACAAGTCTGACTTTAAGTACTTAAATGATAAAGGAACTCGTGGAGCTCTTAATGATACTGTTACTAATATCCGTGGTGTTGTTGTACCTGCAGGTGTATCTTCAGTATATGACGAGCAATTAGGTAGAAACTTAAAGCGTCCTTTCTTACACGTACGTTACCGTCAGTCTGAAACTGAGTCTAGAAAATATAAGACTTGGGTTACAGGTTCTGTAGGAGCAATGACTTCAGGAAAAGACGTTATGGAGGTTCATTACCTTTCTGAGCGATGTTTAATTACTCAAGGTGCTAACAACTTTATGTTGTTAAACTAGTAGTTTTTTATATAAGATCGGGGCTTAGGCCTCGGTCTTTTTTTTAATTTTTATTATATTATATTATGGCAAAAAAACAAAATAAGGCTAAACAAAAGCCTCAGGCTACTCAAGTAAAAGAGCCTGAAACATTAGCAACCAACGAAATGGTTGAAGCTATTATTAAAGAACCAAAGTCTAAAAAAGATTCTTGGGAGATTAAAGATAGAATGTACTATCTTAAAAATGGTAGATCACCTTTAACTTACATGATAAGAGGTAGTAATATATTTTATTTTGACGAGGAGTTAGGTTATGAAAGAGAGTTGAAATATACTTCAAATCAAAGAACACCATTTGTAGATGAGATGCAAGGTGAGCAAAGATTAGAGCATATTATATTTCAAAACGGATCTTTATTTGTACCAAAAAATAAAACTGTTTTACAAAAAATGCTTTCACTTTATCATCCTCATAATGGAACATTATTTGAAGAACACAAACCTCAAGAAATTGCAGCTAGTGAAATAGATATTTTAGAACTTGAAATAGCAGCATTAACAACAGCACAATCTTTAGATATTGATATGGCTGAAGCTGTTATGCGTGTAGAAGTTGGTTCTCAGGTTAATAACATGAGTTCTAAGGAGCTTAAACGAGATTTACTACTATATGCTAAGAGAAACCCAGCTTTGTTCTTAGAATTAGTAAATGATGATAATGTACAGTTACGTAACTTTGGTATCAAAGCTACTGAGCTAGGAATTATCAAACTATCTAGTGACCAACGTACATTTATGTGGGGAACTAATGATAGAAAATTATGTACTGTACCATTCGATGAACACCCTTACTCTGCTTTAGCCGCTTGGTTTAAAACAGATGAAGGTATGGAGATATATTCCAACATTGAAAAACGCTTAAACGCGTAACTATCTTATAGTAGAGCAGCCATTCTACGAAAGGATGGTTGCTTAACTATAAAACATAAACAATGGCGATAAGTATAAACACGGTATACCAAAAAGTCTTGGCTATTGCCAACAAAGAACAAAGAGGTTATATCACACCTCAAGAGTTTAATCTATTCGCAGATCAAGCTCAAAAAGAAATATTTGAACAATATTTTTACGATATAAATCAATTCAACAGAGTACCAGGTAATTCAACTGAGTTTTCAGATCAATTATACATGTTAGAAGAAAAGATTGCACCGTTCAGAGTTAATGGTGTTTCAATGACTTCTAGCACTGAGTTAGTTACAAGACCAACATTTGAAGCTGGAGTTACTACAGGTTGGACTGATAGTACTGATAATAATACAGCTCCTGCTGTAGTTACAGAAGCTGTTAATGGTTATGTGCCTAGTTTAAAGTTAATAAACGATGGTAGTGATGATGATCCTGATATTTATGAAGATATAACACTTTCAACTTCTAAGAAATACAGATTAAAAGTAAAAGTTTCTTATGCTGTTGATCCAACAGGTGCTGGTGATAGTGTTGGTTTAAAGATTCAAGCATTTTCAACTGCAGGTACTGAAGATGGTTATTATATATTACAAGTGGCTGCTGTTACTGGAGGTGAGTATTCGTTAGATTTTGAACCTTTAGATTACGCAGGTGGAGGTGCTGCAACTGAACCTTATAGAATACAAGTTGGTTTAGAAGAAGACACACAGGATAGTACTATAATACATTTTTCTGAAATATCTGTTAAAGAAATTGATAATACTACTTTAGCTAGTGATGTTTATAGATTAGGTGAAGTTATGTATAAAAATACAGGTTCTTCATATCCAACAGCTGTAAGTGAGGTTAATACTAATGAACTTACTAATTACAATTTATCTTTACTAACTAGACCTACTGTATCAAACCCTGTTTATGTAAGAAGTAGTAATACTTCTATAACAATATATCCAACAACTTTAACTAGTGGATCTTCAGTTACTTATAACTACGTTAAAAATCCAGTTAGTCCTAAATGGACTTACAATGTAGTATTAGGTAAAGCTGTTTATAATGGCTCAGCTAGTGATGCTAAAGACTTTGAATTACATGATTCAGAAGAAAATACATTAGTTTACAAAATACTTGAATTAGCTGGAATATCAATGAATAGACCTGATATTATTCAAGCAGCTGCTAGTAAAAATATACAAGAAGTACAACAACAAAAATCTTAGTAAATGGCACTAATACAAGAAACAGGATCAAATTATTATAATGGAAGTAATATTGGTGGTTATCAATTTACTTCTTTGCAAAATGTAGTTGATCAATTTATGATTGCTTACGTTGGTGAAGACAAGATTATTAGTAGAATAAAAAAACCTGATGTTTTATTTCATGCTCAGAGAGCATTACAAGAACTCAGTTTTGATACTTTTAAATCTACTAAAGCTTACGAAATAGTTTTGCCACCTTCATTAGCGATGCCTTTACCTCAAGATTATGTTAATTACACTAAAGTTTGTTGGGTAGATTCTTCGGGCGTTGAACATAGAATATATCCAACTGCGGACACTAGTAATCCTTCTAATATAGCTCAAACAGCAACACCAGGAACAGCTCCTTATTATGAGTTTACAAATAATGAACTAGTTTTAGATACTGAATCTGATACTTCTACTAATTATAAGAGTGATAATCCTAATGAAAATGTAGTTAATGATTTTAATTACGACGACGAGTTATATGATCCTAATATTGGTCAAAGATTTGGCTTGGATCCTCAAAGAGCTCAAATTAACGGTTCGTTTTATATAGATGAAATTAGAGGATTTATAAATTTTAGTTCTAATATTTCAGGTAAAACTGTAATACTTAAGTACATTAGCGATAGTTTAGGTACCGATGCTGAAATGCAAGTTCACAAGTTTGCTGAAGAAGCAATGTACAAGCAGATAGCGTATGCAATATTGTCTACAAGATCTAATATACCTGAGTATGTTGTTGCTAGATATAAAAAAGAAGCTTTTGCTTCTAAACGTGTAGCTAAACTTAGATTATCTAATATAAAGATAGAAGAGATAACTCAAGTATTAAGAGGTAAGTCTAAACACATCAAACACTAGAATATGCCAGAATTAAGTAATAACTTTCTGAAAGGTCGAATGAATAAAGACCTTGATGATAGAATTGTACCTCGTGGAGAATATAGAGATGCTTTGAATATAGAGGTTTCTACTTCTGAAGATGCAGATATTGGTACTGTACAAAACTTAAAAGGTAATAAAAGTATAGTTTCAGATATATTTAATTCTGCAGATAGTTCTAATATTTATACTACTGTAGGAGGTTCAACTCATATAAGCGTGCACAATAGCGATGTAAGCACTTCACTACTTGGTGTGGGTTTAGCAACAACTATATCTAGCAATGCTTTCAATGAAATAACTTATACTCCTAGAGTTATAAGTTTAACATCTATAGATAATATAATTTATAGATCTACTATACTAGAAGTTGGTAAAACTTATACTGTTACTTTTGATGCGGAAATAAATATAAGCAATTACAATACGGACGGTGAATATACTTATCGTGTTGGTATTACGGGTCCAGATGAATCTGATAGCACTACTAGTACTATAAATATTCAAAATAATACTCTTATTGCTAATGCTGATGGAACTACTGGAGTTTTATCTATTAATTTTACAAAAACATTTTACGCTCAAAACGACTACATAGAAATATATGCTAACAAAGCATTTTCAGGTACAATAAAGAATATAATTGTAGAGCAAACAAATGTGTTATTTAGTAACACTAGCAATGCTGTTACTGTAGGTTCTAAAGAAGATACAGCAACAGATACTATATATAACTTTATACATAAAGCTTCTGATACTAAGTCACGTACTTATACTAATTCACAAGGTTTTGTTAAGACTAGAAAGTTAGGTATAGTTAGTGATGCTATCATTGCTCACAAACCTGACATGTCTACAGAAACATCAGTCGATGAAGTCGTATTTACTGACGTATACAGAGTAGTTGTTGCACCTGTAAAAACTAATGATGGTAAACTACCTATGTCTAATAGTGGTGGTATACCAACTCCAAAATTAATAACTGGATTACCTTGTGTGTTAAATAGTGATAACGAAAAAGAGGTTCAAGGTATTAGAGTCGGTATGAAAGTATCATATTTAAGCGCTGATAAAATTGATTTTTGGTTAGGTAAAGATGTTAGAGTTACTAGTGTTTATTACGATGAAAACACTTTAACAGGTGCGGTTACTATAACGGATCCTGGTACAACAGATTTATACAATAATACTGCTGTAGAAGATAATTACACGTTAGAGTTCACTTCAGATAGAGTTTTAAAGTTCATTTGCGGTACTGAGGAGAAAGAATTAAACGTAAGCGGAACTCCAGTAAGTAAAACTCCTGCTGGAACCAACATTAATGACATTAATATCGTAGAAAACTTTTTGTATTTCACAGATGGTAGAAATGAACCTAAAAAAATAGATATAAATAGATTTAAAAGTTCTACAAAAAGTATATTTCATCATACAATGCTTACAGAACTTAATACTTCTGATGATGTTAAATTTCCAGTTGAAGAAAAACATGTCACTGTAATAAAGGCTAAACCAACCTCTGCACCAAACTTGGTTATGAACAGCAAGATCAGAACTAAAGGTGGTTATATAAAAATAGGTGGTAATATATATAATGGTAAAGGTGATTATCCAGCAGAATTTTATATTAATGAAACTAGTTGTTCAGTAACTAATTCAGGTAATATAATGAAGTTTTTAGATGATGATGACGCTATATTAACTTCCAATGTTGAAATAGACATATCATCAAGTATATCAAGAATAAACTGGAGAGAAGGGGATAATATTATTTTAACTGGTGTTACTAATAGTAAAAAGGTAACTGTTAGGATTGTAGCTGCAAAAGAAAACAATAATCAGTTTGATTTGTTTACAGTTAAAATAGTAGACTTTGACTCTAGTTACCCAGGTCAAGGGTATGGTACAGAACTTTGGTTAGCAGAGCTTCAAGCACCTAAAGCTATTTACGAAAAAAACTTTGTTTCTTTTGCTACAAGGTATAAATATGATAATAACGAATATTCTGCAATAGGACCATACTCAGAAGTTGCATTTATACCTTCTGAATACTCTTATAAAGCTGAAACAGGTTTTAATGCCTCAATGGAAAATACTCTTAGATCATTAGAATTATTTGATTTTGTTCCTAGTGATATTCAAAAAGATGTTAAAGCTGTAGATATAATTTTAAAAGATCATTTTTCTACAAACGCTTATATTGTAGCTACTATAAATAAAGATACTCAAGAGTGGAATACTGCTGGTCATGGAAATAATAGAGGTAGGTTTGAAATAAAATCTGAGCTAAAAGGTACTACGGTGCCTTCTTTACAATTATCAAGAATATTTGATGCTGTACCCATAAAAGCTAAAACTCAAGATTTTATTGCTTCAAGATTAATGTATGGTAATTATACAGAAAGTTATGACATGGTTGATCACGGTCAAGTTAAGATTAAATTTTCTATGTTTAGCGATTTTGAAAATATAACTGGTTATGCTACAGATTTAGGAAGTGGTGTATCTGAAAATGATTTATCAGCAAGTTGTAATCCGTTTTTTGATGAAACAACTAACTCTCACAAGTATATACATAATTACTTTTTAGGAGATGCTGAAGCCTCTACCTCTTACTACGGTGCAAATACTTCTGGACCTGATGGTGGTTATTTAACCACTAATACAACAACTAGTCCACCTACTAACATATTCTGTGCTGAAGATATAGATGATGAGTACAATGCTGGTACAATAGGTAATGGACCTAGATATGCTAAGATTTTAATACCAATAATACCAAAAGACGAAGATACTAATGATGCCACTCATTTATTTCCTAGTTTACAAGATTCAGCAAGTACTTCTAATGATGAAGGAGCTTCTGGTAATTATCAAGATTTTAGTTGCGGAGAAAGTGGTTTTTACAATAATGGTATAGACTTTTCAATTAATAATCAAACTCAAACTTTAGACACTACAATAACTCCATTTATATATAAGCTACCAGAAACCGGTGAGTTTACAGTAAATGTTATGTTTAGAGCTAATGCTAGATATTTCTATGGAGATGATTTAATTACACATTGGGATAACGATTCAGATGGTTATAGTGGAACGCCTGAGACGCATGCCGGTCCTTATCGACCTGGTCCGACTAGATTGTTTAGAAGCATGCCTTCTAGGATTGAAATACATGAAGTTGATGCAGAAGGTAAATCTTTAGGTATAATAAAGGACTCTGAAAACTTACTTTTAGCCAATACTCCTTTTGCTGCTGTAAAACATGACGGTTTAGCTGCTTCTGAGTTGTTAGAAGAAGAAGGTTTAACTGGACCTGAATATAGAATTTCAAAAGGTAGTGTTGCATTAGAAAAGTATAGAAATAATATAAGTAATGAGCAAAATAATTTACTACCATATCATCAACTTCGTAGAAAAATATTTGTAGGTTCAGGTCATCAATTATCAACTGTAAATAAATATATAGGCGTTTTCTACGTTTATCAAGTTAGTTTTAATAAAAATTCACAAACTGTTGACTACACACCTGTCTTTAATGATATTAACTCAGACGATGGTACTACTGAAGCTAGTTTTACACCTAACTCTAATTCTAATAGTAGTGTTAGATTTTTAATAGACTCTACAACGTTAAGTTATAGTATTAATGCTCCTTTAACTACTAACAATGTTGAAATATATAAACCAGCAAAAACAGTTAGATCAAATAGATCTTACGAGACTGGTGTCACATACTTAGACTTATATGGTAGAGAAACAACTGTTATGGTTAGTGAAAACTCTAACTTAGAAATATCAGAAAAGTTTAGTGATAAAAAAAATCTTATAAACTGCTGTGTGAAGTCAAACGCTCCTGGATGGGCTACTCATTATAAATATTATATTAAAGAATTTGATAGTAAAACTCATAATATAGTAATGTATAAGGCTTACTCTAACGAGAGTAGTGGTGATAGTAGTAGTTATGTTTGGCTTTCTTTTAATTCAAATGATTTTAGCAAATTAAAAGTAGACGACTATTTACTAGCTAAAAAAATGCATGGTAATAATAACGCTGTAAAAGATGTTGCTGCAAGATTTAGAGTATTAGATATATCATCAAATGTACCTAGTTTTACTACTGATGAAGGAGAAACAACACCACTTCAAGTAACGCCAGCAGATGCTTCTGGTAAGTTTTTCGTTAAAGTTGAGAGACTAGGTTTATCACCTTTAGTAATAGATAGTGACGGTAATGGAGCTGCTGATACTGACGATGACTTTTTTAATTTTACGACTAATGATGAAAACGTTTCTATAGGTGCTGTATTTGAGGTTGAATCACAAGACGGTAATTCTTCAGAAGGTTTATTTTATGAAGCATCAAAAGCGTACCCAATAAAATTAACAGACGAAACTATACATCAATATATAACTGCTGGTGATAAGTTAGAAATGGATTCACAGTATAGTGTGGTTAATGGTGATTACTATTTATCTACAGGTATAAATCAATGGAATCAAAATAACACTAGCGTAGAAGTCTTAGATGCTAATGGTGCTAAATCTTTTCCAGCTATAATAAACCCACTAGAAAATAATCAAGTATGTAGTATACAGTTAAACAAGCCAGTTAGTATTATAAATGTAGATTTAAATAACGATTACATTATAGCAAAGTTTGTTAAAAAAGATGGTTCTTTCGTTACAGCTAGAGTAGTTAGTATAAGTACTAATATTATAAAAGTAATTCCATACACGCACTCTGTTTCAAATGTTTCAACGGGTACTATAAATAAAGTAGGTTTATCTTGGTTTAATTCTTTCACATGGTTTAATGGTGTTGAATCTGATACTATAAGTGACGCTTTTAATGGTAAGACTTTGTATCCATACACTGCTACTGGTAAACAAAGTGGTTTTAATGCTAATGATCATTATCCAGATTATGGGCAAGATAATAGAAAGCATGATATAATTTATTCTCAAATACTAAATCAAGCTTCTAATATAGATATGACTAATCAATTTATATTAGCAGACAAAATAACTAAGAGATTAAATTCTAGTCATGGTCAAATAAACAAAATAATAAGTAGGAATAATGATCTGCTTGTTTTTTGTGAAGATAAAGTTCTTAAAATATTAAGTTCTGGCAAGGATGCTTTATTTAATGCGGATGGTAACGCTCAACTTATAGCTTCTAATAGAGTTCTTGGCCAGTCGTTACCGTTTGTTGGAGATTTTGGTTGTCAGCATCCTAGTTCTATAGCAACAGATGATTATAGAGTTTACTTTGTAGATAGAGCAAGAGGATCTGTGTTAAGATTATCTAGAGACGGTATAACACAAATATCTAACGAAGGTATGACAACTTGGTTTAATGACAACTTAAAAAGAGCTCAATCTATAGTCGGTAGCTTTGATGATAAAAAGTCTGAGTATAATATAACAATACATGATATAACCTCTACTTTAGTAGATAAAAATGTATATACTGTTAGCTTTGATGAAAGTGCTAACGGTTGGGTTAGTTTTAAATCTTTCATACAAGAAAACGGTTTAAGTTTAAATAATAAATATTACACCTTTAAACAAGGTAGAATATATTTACACCATAGCAATGATGTTTTGCGTAATAATTTTTATGGTGTGCAACACAACTCTACTGTAACTAGTTTAATCAACATGCAACCTAATATAGTGAAGTCTTTTTCTACTATAAACTATGAAGGTTCACAAGCTGAGATACTAAAAAGTTTGACAGATGATAGATATGATAATATAAAAGCTAAATCTGGATGGTCTGTAGAGTTAGTAAAAACTGATCAACAAGAAGGATTAGTAGAAGAGTTTATAGAAAAAGAAGGTCGTTGGTACAATAATATAAAAGGTAAGAAAGAATAATGGCATTAGATGTTTCTAAAATAAGTTTACAAGGTGTTGGAGTGTTGAATGCTAACGCTACTATAGTTGCTGGTTCAGGACCTTCAACATCACACAATGTGACTGTTACAGCTAGTTCAGTTAATTCAAAATGGACAACAGATGGTGTTACATTAGAAAATGTTACTAGCGTAAGTGGTGAGTCTACTTTTTTAATAACATCAAAACCAGGATTTCAAATAAGTTCTTCTTTCTTTCTTTATGATCCTGATCCAACTGAAACTTCAACTTTAATTAGTAATGTTATTTTTACTAACACGACTAACAACTTTGACCCTAACAATCAAGTTTTAGTAACAATAAGTTGGATAACTCAAACTATTTCATCAGACACCGACATAGTACTAAACAATATACAAATACAACAACCAGTTGCTGGAAATTTTCCTCATAACTTAAAAATTATAGTAGCTCATGAATCATCAGTAGATCCTAATATAGACTTATTGTATGATTTTTCTGAAAGTTTTCAATCAGAAGTAGGAGGTGAAGAAGGTTATAACGAACCTAATCAATTTAAAACATTTAGAATTCAAGGTATTGTTCAGGAAGGTGAGACAGCTTTAGTGGCAATTGTAAATATAACTCCAGTTAATAGTAGCGGATCTTTTGCAAGTGTACCTTCTTGCTCTGTTACATATGGTAATACTAATAATTATATATTAGAAACTTCATTTGAATACAATAAGCAAGTAGTTAAAATTTATTATACTCCTTCATTAGAAGACTATGAAGATGAAATAGATGATGAAATTATTATAACTTCAAATAACTATAATGAACCTAATTTTATAGTTCAAGATCTTAATAATAACGAAGTTTCTACTTTTACAGTACAAAATCCAAGTAGCACATTACAAGTTAAGATAATAGGTGTACATGCTGTTTTAGGAAGTTGGCATGCTTATACACACCCATACGATGGTACAGATGCTACCTGGATTCCTACTATAACGTGGGATTCAAATAGTGCTACTATGTCTTTAACTATTAATCAAAATACAGGAGTAGAAAGACAAGCTGTTAT
>TARA_R110002020_G_scaffold473566_2_pt1 | contig 15509 bp, 16 predicted proteins | sample TARA_R110002020 | Tara Oceans TARA_R110002020 (sample SAMEA4396489) | marine metagenome | biome: Westerlies Biome; feature: [MES] marine water layer (ENVO:01000295) within the mesopelagic zone...; material: water (ENVO:00002006), including particulate matter (ENVO:01000060) such... | reverse complement strand
TGAAACGCTGACATGGCCCAGGCCGCCAATCGAGGCCTGAACCAGTGCTTTGCCCGTGACCGGAGCCATCGGCCCCAACGCTCCGGACAGGATGATCTGCCCCGCCCTGAGGGGCGTTCCGTTTGTACGCATCTTTTCGGCCAGCCAGGCGACGGCGTTGACAGGGCTGCCCATGCAGGCCGCACCGGTTCCGGTGGAAACGGTCTGCCCGTTCAGGGTCATGTCCATTGCGCAGTTGGAAAAATCGAAGCCCAGGGGCGAGATGACCGGAGCGCCCAGAACCAACAAACCGGACGAGGCATTGTCGGCGATCGTATCGAGCAGGGTGATGTTCCAATCGGCTATGCGGCTGTCCACGATCTCGATTGCCGGGGCAATAAAGACGGTTGCGCGCAATACATCCGCGGCATTCGGCTGGGCAATATCCAGATCGTCGCCCAGAATAAACGCGATCTCCGCCTCGATCTTTGGTTGCAGCACGCGGTCGGATGAAATGACACCCCCATCGCCGACGATCATGTCCGACAGCAAGGTACCGTAGTCCGGCTGATCCACGCCCATCTGAGCCTGAACGGCCTTGGCGGTCAGTCCGATCTTATGTCCGATCAACCGGCTGCCCCCGGCCAGACGCCGTTCGATATTGGCCTGCTGCACGGCATATGCGGCATCAAGCCCGCCGTCCTCCAAATGTGTTAGGATCGGAGCGCACGGCGTTGCTTTGTTCTCAGCCTGCCACAATGTTTCGGCCGCGACCGCCAGATCATTATCCAATGTCATACGTCCCTCTGTTCTTCGGTTTGTGATGAACCGGATGCGGTTTGCCGCAACCCGAGCAAAACGGCCGGCGACCGGTACAGAACGGTATCGGCGGCCGTTTCAGACAGTGCGCGCCGGATGAACCCTACCGGATCGTTTTCCATGATCAGAAATGGATAGTCGGTACCGGCCAGTATCCTATCGTGTCCGATGGTTGTTTCCAGAAACTGCAAGGCGACATCGTCGTAAACGATGCTGTCAAAATAGAACCGGCGCGCCAGTTTGCTGGGCGGCACGGACATGCTGTTCCGGATCGACATTCCCAAGCGGTACGCATGATCCAGCCGGGGCAGGATGGCGGGCAATGCACCGCCGCCATGCGAAAGGACAATGCGAAGATTGGGGTGATTTTCCAGGACCCCACTTGTCATCAGCGACGTGGCGGCGAGAGCTGTCTCAAGCGGAAACGCCGCAATTGCGGCCATTGCCGGTACATCGCCGATCCGCTCGACCCCGGCCGGATGCAGCGCATGAACCATAACCGTCATGTTCAGCCGTTCGGCTTCGGCAAAGACCGGGGCAAGCGACGGATCGCCCAGGGGCGTACTCTGAACATGCGTGCCGATCTCGATCCCTGTCAGCCCCATGTCCCGCAACCCGCTCAGGCTGTGAGCGGCCTTTTCCGGTGTTTGCAGCGGCACCATCCCGAAAGCTGAAAACCGCTTCGGGTAGGTGGCGACTAGATCTGCGAGAAAGGTATTGACGCAGTCACAGATCGCCTCTGCATCGTCGGCGCCGAACCAATAAGACAAAAGCTCCGGCATCGGCGACAACACCTGATGGCCGATCCCCTTGGCCTCCATGTCGGCCAACCTGGCATCGGCGTTCCAGGATCGTGAATCGATCTGGCGAAAAGACTTCCCTCCGATCACGATCCGGGCCGAGCCGTCCCGTTCATGCACAACGGAGGGCCAGAGCGCATCGCGTTCTGTTCCGTCCGGAAACTGATCGGGCACGACGTGGCTATGGACATCTATTGCCCCAGATGAGCGCAAATTCTTCACCACAGTATCTTCCGTGTTATCATCCAGCCAAACAGCTTTCCGTCCATCAACCGGAAAGCTGCGCAAACGCGATTACATGCGCCTTCGGAAGCCATATCAGTTCTCGAGGCCGTTCAGATTCGATTTCGCGCCCCACATGCAAAGGCTGAAAGGTTCGAAACCGAACTGGCGTTCTCTATACGTTTCTTCGTCTACCTTGTTAACACCAACTGAGTATTCGAATGTCATCCCGTCAGGGCCCTGGAAATAAACAAACCGGGCACCTGATGTCGGGTGACGTCCCGGACCGAAGGTAATCGGTACGTTATGTTGTTTCAGCAGATTGTACGAACGCATGATGTCATCGGTCGATTCAACCTGATGGTTGATATGCTGGAGTCCGCCGCGCCCTGCAGGGACAAGAGCGAGCGTATGATGAATCTCATTCACGCGCAAAAGCGGAACGTCTCCGATACGATCACTGACGCGGGCGTTGCAAACCTGGGTCCAGAATGCTTCATCCCGCTTGCAGTCCTGGCTGAAAATGCCGACATGGCTGAAGCCGGAGATTCCGGCGTCCCGGCTCGGAAAATGACGCTTGCCCATAATCTCTGGCTGAACTACCAGCTCGATTTTCAGGCCACTGGGCTCTCGGAAAGCAACGAAATCTCTTACATGACGGGAATCGCACTCGTCGCGGGTGCCCCTATGCAGATCGTGTCCAAGATCTTCGAGAGTCGCAGCCGCGATTTCAAGTGTCTGACTATCGCGGACTTCGAAACCGACGACGTGGTCGTTGGGGTCCCCTTCGTGGTAGTATAGGGTATGTCCCCGTTCATCTGATCTGAGGTGTCGCGAATTGCGGCTGCTTTCGGAAACCTCCAGGCCCAGAATTCTCGTTGCGAAGTCGGTGCTGGTTTGAATATCTTTTGTACCCATCCGAACATAGCATACATCAAGCAGTTCAATCATCTTGTGGTCACCTTTCTGTTATCTTGGGTTTCCCAATCGGCTCCCCAGCGTTCGGGAATCAGACCATCGGAGTTCCACATGCAAAACGAGTCGCGCGCGTTTCTGAATTGTCGCGCGGTCCAGTCAGGCTCAACAGTTTTCATTCCGGTCCCGTAAGACACGATCAGGTCCTCGGGCCCCTGGAAGTACAGAAAAACTTCGCCACTTGCGGGATCGCGCCCGGGACCATCGAGGATTCGCACCTGTTGATTGGCAAGCAAATACTTGCTGCGCATGATATCGTTCAGGTCGCCTACCTCAAAATTGACGGATAGCAGCCCACTCCGCTGGCTTGCGTAGTAGGCGAGGCGTTGGTGCCGTTCATCAAAACCCAGTTGAACGCTTTCTCCGACAAAGTCCCGCACCCTGGCGCCGAAAACCTCGGTCCAGACCGCCATGTCGCGCGCGGGGTCGGGGCTGCGCAGATCGACCGATGAAATCGCTTTGATGCCCGCGTCGCGCGCGGGGAAAAACCGCTGACTCTTGTTTTCGTGGCGCACAACAATCTCGAACCGGTTGCCGGCGAAATCTTCAAAGGCCACCGCATCGCGGTAGAGCTTTCCGGCGCAAACCTCTGCGGGCAGCCGCTCGGGCTCAAGTCCGCAGGCGGTAAGTTTCCCTGTGATGTCGTCAAGATCGCTCTGGTAACGGACACTGAACCCGACAACCGGCTTGCCGGTCGCGCCGGTGGCGTCGCATTCTACTGAATACGATCGCTCGTCGGATCGGAAACGGGCGATGTCGTCACTGCCGTCCGCCGACTGAAGCCCGACCGCGCCTCCAAGGAACCGTTTGAAATCATCCAATTCTTTCGCTGGATACCGAACAAACCGAAGCTCTTCAATCATACCGGGGTCACCCCTTCTTCCCGCGGCGCGGTCACATCCGCGCCTGCTTGCGTCAGTTGAGTCGTGCCAAGATAGGCCCGTACCACTTCGGGGTTATCCAGCACCTCATCAGGAGGTCCGTCTCCGATCGACCGGCCGTAATCCAACACATGGATACGGTCCGCAATCGCGGCGACCATTTCCATGTCGTGTTCGATCCAGAGCATCGGAATTCCCAGTTGCTTCTTTGCGGCGTCGATATGGTAGGCAAGTTCCTCGCGTTCTTCCTGGGTCAGTCCCGCGGAAGGTTCGTCCATCAAAAGAACTTTCGGTTCGGCCACCAGCGCCCGCCCAAAGCCAATGATCTTCTGAATTCCGAAAGGCAGACCGCCGACAGGCAAATGCGCCAGATGGGTCAGCGACAACATCTCGAGCACGTCGTTGACCACAGCGAGATGCTCGGCCTCTTCGCGCCGCGCCGACGGCAGTCGGAACCATTGTTCCGCAAGTGTCGCCTTGAGATGGTTGTGCCGGGCCACAAACAAGTTTTCACGTGCGTTCATCCGGGGGATCAGTTCGGCATGTTGAAAGGTGCGCCCGATTCCCATTTCCGCAATGGCACTGGGTTTCTTCCCGATTAGGGACGTGCCAAGAAAGTGGATCTGTCCCGAGGGCCGATAGAGCCCGCTGATGCAGTTAAAGATACTGGTCTTGCCGGCCCCGTTCGGTCCGATCAGCGCCAGCAATTCGCCCGACCGGACACCCAGCGAAACTCGGTTAAGGACGACCAGACCGCCGAAATGAAGTTCCACATCCTTGAGTTCAAGGTCATACATTTGCTCGCTCCTCGCGTCGGCGCCGCGCATTGGCCAGATAGTCGGCGCGGCCAGCGCTTCCGGTCCCAAGGTACAGTTCCAGGATTTTCTGATTGGTCCGCAGGTCTTGGGTTGCACCTTCAAGCTCGACTTTGCCGTTTTCCAGAACGAAACCGTAGCTTGCCAGCGCAAAAGCCACTGCCGCGCTTTGCTCGACCAACAGGATGGACAGGTCGGTCCGGGCGTGAATGTCGCGCAGCCGCTCGATGATCTCGTCGACGATCACCGGAGCCAGCCCCAGCGACAGTTCGTCGATCAGCAACAGGTTCGGCTTGCAGACAAGCGCGCTGCCAATCGCCAGCATCTGACGCTCGCCCCCTGACAGCAAGCCAGCCGGTTTGTTCCTGAGTTTTGCCAATCTGGGAAAATAGACAAAGATTTCTTCTTCGATCTGCCGCCAGTTGCTGCCTTCGGCACGTGTGGTCGAGACGACTTCCAGGTTCTCGGCAACTGTCAGGTTGGTAAAGACCTTGTCCCGCTCGGGCACCAGAACGATGCCCTTGTGGATCGTTTTCGGAAGCTGAAGCCCGGTAATGTCTTCACCGAGATACCGCACGTTGCCGGCGGTCACCCGCGCATTGTCCAGCCCGATGAACCCCGAGATCGCCCTGAGCGTGGTCGATTTGCCAGCCCCGTTGGCCCCTAGGAGCGCGGTAATCTGGCCTTTCGCAACCCGGAGGTTGACACCGTGCAGCGCCCGGATCGAACGCTGATAGGTGACTTCCAGCTCCGTGACTTCCAGAATGTCTGTCATGGCGTGTCCTCCCGTTTCGACGGCGATGCGAATTGACCGACAAGGCGTTTCCAGATGCCGGTCAGGCCGCTGGGTTCGAAGACCAGAAACAGGATCATCAGCAGACCAAAGGCCGCATAGGAAGCCGAAGAAACCGTCGTGATGTCCAGCCCGATATAGGGCACTGCTTCCATCAGCCATTCAACGAAATAGGGAACCAGCGTGACGAACACCGCGCCCAGCAGGGCCCCCGGCAAGCTGCCCATTCCGCCAATGATGATCATCGCGATATACTGGATGCTCAGGAACAGCGTGAAGGCTTCGACCGAAACGAAGTTCTGGTAGTAGGCGAACAACGCGCCCGAGAACGAGGCGATTCCCGACGTGATGACAAAGGCCAGCAGCTTATAATTGGCAACCTGCACGCCAAGAGCCTCGGCTGCGGTTTCATTCGCATGCAGGGCCTCCCAGGCGCGGCCTGTCTTGGAGTTCAGCAGATTGCGACACCCCCAGTAGGTGCCCGCGACCAGCGCCAGAAGCACATAGTACCAGGCGTATCCGTCATAAATCTCGAACCCGAAAACCACTGGCGGATCGAGGAAAATACCCGTCGAAGCGCCGCTGGCGAATTCGTATTCGCCTCCAAGGTAGATAACGAGAAAATGCAGCGCCAATGTGCTCATAGCCAGGTAGATGCCGCGCAGCCGCAAGGACGGCAGGCCGAAGATCAGGCCGATCACCGCGCCTGCCACGACCGAAGCCGGAAGGGTGATCCAGATACCTGCACCCGCTTCCTTGTAAAGGATCCCGGTGGTAAACGCGCCAGCCGCCATCAGGCCGCTATGACCCAGAGAGATCTGCCCCGCAATACCGGTCAGAACCATGAGCGCCAGTGCTCCGATGCCCGCGATAAAGATCTGCGACGCGATGTCGAGATGAAATGGCGTGGCCGAGGTCGGCAACAGTACAAGCAGGACGATCAGTCCGATCCAGGCCACCTGGTTCTGGCTTAGTCGCTTTCTACGCGTTGTGGCAGGGGTCATTTTGCCGATGCCGGTTTCTATATTAGACACGATTGAGTTCCTCCTTGGTGCCGTACAGGCCCCAGGGCCGGACAATGAGAATTGCGATCAGCACAAGGAACGGCACGACATCGGACAGAAGCGGATTGACGTAGTGGATCAGAAGAACCTCCAGGGCCGCGATGACACCCGCGCCGATCAACGCACCGGGCAGGCTGTCCAACCCGCCAACAAGTGCCGCCGGAAAGGCCTTGAGCCCGATCACCGCCATGTTCACGTCGATACGAGAATCGAGGGTGACAAGTACTCCCGCCAGTGACCCCGAAAAGGTCGACAGGGTCCAAGCCAGGGCATAGACGGTATGAAGGTTGATCCCGCGTTGCGCCGCCAGCAGCGCATTCTGTCCAGAGGCACGCATCCGCATGCCCCAGCGTGACATGTGAAGAAATGCCAGAAGCCCTAGGTAGACCAGGAACGTGCAGACAACGAGCCACAGCGCGGCGGTGGAAACCCGGACCGAGTCGGTAAGCGCGATCGAGGCATTGTCGAAGCTGATCATTGCCCCAACGTTCAGTTGTTGTGGCCCCCAGATCAGGACCATTGCGCCGCGCAAAAGAATGCCCAACGCTACGGTTGTCAGAACGGCGGCCAAAACCGGTTGTCCCGTCATCTTGCGCATAAGCAACAGATAGACGGACAACCCGACAACGATCGAGAACATCGCGGTGAGGGCAATCGCGACGAGAGGATCCGAGGCGATACCTGCCGACGTGGCAACCAACAGGTAAGCCCCCAGGATCATGAGTTCGCCATGTGCCAAATTCAGGACACGGCTGACTTTGTACACCAGGACATAGCCGCACGCGACAAGAGCGTACAATGACGTCAAAACAACGATGTTTGCTAGGATTTGCATGATAAGCTCCTGTCGCGCTCAGGCCTCATTCGACCTCGTAGGCCTTCCAGTCCCGTGCGATCTCCATCGCGCTCTTTTCGTCGCTCCAGCGATAGGCTCGGTAGTAAATGGTTTCGCGGAAATGATTGTCATCGGTCCATTTGATCGGACCTCCGCGCAATCCCTTGGTGTCGATTTCGATGTTGCTCATGACGGCATTAATCGCCTCGGCGCTTGTGTCTTCGCCAAGCTGTTCAAGAACTCCCTCGACGACGATGCCGCCGACCCATCCGTCGAGAATGGACTCTGGATGCAGGTTGGAACCGGATTCCTTCACCGCATTGACAAGGGTTTGCGTGGCTTCGCTGTCTTCGAACAGCATCACGTTGGTTCCCAAGGTGAAAAGGTTCGGGTCCTTCATTTTCATCATCTCAAGTTCGGCCTCAGCCAGATGGCCGACGTAAGCGTTGCCTTTCCAACCCTGCTTGCGCAGCGCATCGACGAAACGGATCTGCACGGCCCACGGTGCCCAGGACAGAACTGAATCGGCTCCATTCTGAATCAGTTTGGTTGCGAAGGATGTGTAGTCAGCCGTTCCTGGCGGCGCGATCTCGACGCCGGCCGATTTCATGTCCGCTTTCAATACCAACCGTTCGGCTTCTTCCATCCCCGCCCGCGAGATTGGAATGCCCATGGCGGAAAATCCGACGGTGGCATCGCTGCTTTCCCGGTCACGAAGGTAATCGACCATTGCGATGCTGTCATGAACTGCGGAAAAGCCCGTCGAACAATACAAGAGTGGTTTGGCCGGCGGCATCGTCTCTGCAGGACAGACCGAACCGGCAAACAAAACGGGCACTTTCCCGCGCGTCGCCTGGCTGATGATCGGGGCGAAGGTTGCCGATGTGCTGACCGAGATGATCATCTGCACATCGTCCTGGGTCAGAAACCTTTTGGCGTTGCTCGCCGCCCGCGATGCATCGCCCTGGTCATCATAGATCACCAGCGACACGGTCTTTCCGTTGACGCCTCCCGCTTCGTTCAGGAGGTGGAGGTACAGCTTCAAACCCTCGGCCGGCGCGGCATATGTGCCAGCGGCCGAACCGCTCAGTGCAGCACTTACCCCGATCACGACCTCGTCATCGGCCGCCAGCGCCGGTCCCGCGGCAACTGTGGCCGACAGGACCAAGCTCTTGGCAAACTGTATAATTTTCATGGCTTTTCCTCCCATAAGTGACAGCACAAAATTCATAGCCCTTGCTGTCATGACTGTTCGACGGGCCAATCGATGTCTTCGCGTGTCAACGTATCGACCATCATGGTTTTCCAGATGGCGGTGACTTCGGCATATTTTTCGGCATTGCTGTCCCAGAGCGTCCGCATTGCGTAACCCCGGACCATATTGAAGGTCATGTAGACCAGGTTCTCGGCTAAAGGCGGCGGCATGTATTTGGACATAACTTTGACCCATTCGGCCTCGATCGGCAGACGCGCTTTCTGCGACGCCTCCAGGATCTCGGTCTTCAGATCGGGATCCGTGCTCGCGGACAGAACAATGTCCAGAACGCTGAAGAAATGCTCCCCCAGAAAGAAGCTTTCTGCATCCTTGAGCATCTCGTCGAAAATTTTGCTCTGGTCGGTCGCTGCTTGAGCCCCCTCGATGCTTTTGTCGACGGCAATTTGGTAGAGGTGCTCGTGAACTGCCAGGATCAAATCCCGTTTGTGACGGTAATGATGCAGCAGTGCGCCCCTCGATACCCCGGCGTTGTGCACCACCGCTTCGGTGCTGAACCCGGAAAACCCACGTTCGCGCAACACTTCGATTGAGGCCGATATGAGGCGTGATCGCATTTCTAGGCTGCGTTCGTCTTGCGACCGTGAGGCATTGACCGCATCGGTGTCCGCCTTGTCGCTCTGCTTGTTGGAGGAAATTTTAGTATTCAATGGATACCTTTCCATCCGCGACGAAAACAGCGTAGGTTTTCAACGGAATTTCGCAGGGCATCAGTCCGGGTTCGCCCGTGGTCACGTCGAAGGTTCCGAAGTGCCACGAGCATTCGACAAACTTTCCGCACAATTCGCCTTCTTCGGACAGCGAAGCCTCGCCATGCGAGCATTGGTCCTGAGTGGCAAAGAAGTTGCCATCGACATTGTAGACGGCGATGACGTCTCCATTCGGCAGGGTCTCGGCACGTATTTCACCTTCCGGCAAATCCTCGGCGGGAAAAAGAGCCAAGATCCTTTTTGTATCTTCACTCATAGCATCGTGCTCCCGCCATTTACCGAAATCACCTGTCCGGTCACGAAACTCGCTTCGTCCGAGGCCAGGTAACTTACCATCGAAGCGACTTCGCTCATTTCCGCCGGTCGCCCCATCGGGATCACACTGAGAAATTTCTCTGCCAATTTAGGATCGCGTTCGGTAATCTCGGCCATTTGCGGTGTGTTGGTCGCGCAAGGGGCCACTGTATTCACGGTAATCCCGTCAAGGGCGTACTCCCGGGCCAATCCGGTGGTCATGCCGTGCATGCCGCCCTTGGCCGCATTATAGGCGGCATGATCCCACAGACCGTTTCGCACGGAATCCGCACCAACGTTCACGATCCGCCCGCCACGCTGTTCGCGCATGACAGGCAACGCGTGCCAGCAGCACCAGACCGCCGTCCAAAGATTTCGGTCAATGGTTTCACGAAGGGTGTCGGGCGTATGTTCGGCAAATGCTCTGATGATCCCGCCACCTGCATTATTGACCAGAATGTCGAGCCGTCCGTATGCGCCAATGGCCGCATCGACAGCCGTCTTCGCAACGGATTCGTCCGCGAGGTTTCCGGGAACGACCACTGGGGGCTTTCCTTGAAAATGTCGCGCTGCCATTTCCTCGGCCGCCACGGTCGCTTCGGTCTCGTCGAAATTGGCGATCACCAGCCGCGCCCCGTCTGCCATCAGACGTTCAGCGATAACCAGACCAATTCCGCGCCCCGCTCCCGTTATCAGGGCAACCTTGCCTGACAGTTTTCCGCTCATAGTCGGTCCCCTCACTCTTCGTCGATCGCGCCCCTGCAAGACCGGGGCGCGATCCGTCCGTGTTACAAAATTATGCTGATCCGGCCCTGATTACGCAGGCCGTTGGTATCAAGAACAACACGCTTGGACCTGATCCGGATTTTGCCGTCCGAAACCTCCAGACCGTACAGGAGCTTGCCAAAGAAGATGTTGCTGAAGTCATCCTTGGTTCGATAGGTCGAAAAATTACACGCGACTTCAACCTGACCGTCATCTTGCGAAAGGATACGAACATTCGACACCTGATGGCGGGTTTTTGAATGCGGATACTCCGCATGGGCGGTCCGCTTCATCAATCGCTTGACCCGTTCGCCCAACCGGTACCTGTCATCCGCGATGTAAAACAGGTTGTTGTCGGGTGACGCATCGGCGGGAATGTCCGTCGGCGGAATCTGATAGGTCGCATCGTCGGTGAACAGATCCAGCCATTCCGGCAGCCGCCATTCGTCAAGAAGCTCGGCTTCGGCGTAGAGAAAATCCTCGACTTCCGGCCGCGTGAGCGTCCCGGCGTCAGATCCCTTTTCTGTTGCAGCGATCATGTCCGCTCTCCCCGGATTTGTTCAGGGCCGGTAAGGCGGCGGCTCCATTCGCGCCAGAACGCACGCATCTGCTCTTCGTCGTCCATCGCCGGCTGTTCCAAGCCCATGCCCTTTGATATGTCGTTCCACCGCACTTCCTGACTATTACGATAGCCCAGCTGGCAATGTTCCAGAGCCTCTACGTCATCCGGAGTGGCAAAGCCGCCGGGCCCGAGGAACTCCAGAAAGTTCGACAGGCGGAACTTGCGAGCCGCCGCGCTCTCTTCCTGCGGTCCGGCCGCCCAGGCATTGACGTGAAGCAGGTTTGGCGATTGCGGGAAGAAGGTGCGGATCGTCAGCGACATGATGTCGTTTATGATCAGGTTAGGGAAAATCAGCAGGTTGCGGTTCTTGTAAGCGATCCGGTCTGCTTTCTCCTTGCCGTATAGTTTTTCGTTCCGGGCGTTAAGAGCGTCGATCTCTTTCTTCCCTTCATCGCCCCAGAGTGACACCCATTGACCGGCAGGCCGTCCCCAGGGGGCGCTATATTCGATCACGCCGTGGCCATTGCCTAGATCCTTTCCAACACCGCTCAACGCGACATTGGTCAGGCCGCCTTCCATCGACTTGAGGTAGTCCAGATAAGTCGCATGGGTGCTCGTCGCGTGATAGCCGTCGATGCTGTTTTCTACCAGAAGCTTCCAGTTCGCGTTCATCGCGTATTCCTGGGTGCCGCCAATGACCTCCATGCCGTCAACCGACTGATCGAAGATCACATCCAGATATTCCTTGGCATTGCCAAGGTAATCAACAAGCGGGATTGCTTCAGGGTCGTAGCACAAGAAATACAGCCCGCGATAACTTTCCAGCCGGGGCACCTGACGCATGTTGGAATCAGGGTCGTTCTTGAAGTCGTGCCCATAGCTTTCTTCGCCCGGCTGATTTCTCAGCGCGCCGTCCTGGCCGAAGACCCAGCCATGATAGAAACACTGAAAGGACTTGGCGTTGCCTTTGCGTTCACGGCAGACTTGGGAACCCCGGTGGGGACAGGAATTGAACAGCGCCCGGATGTTGCCCTGGCGGTCCTTGTTGAACAGAATGCTGCGGCCGCCGACCACTCGGGTCACAAAGTCACCCGGTTTCTTTAGTTCCGATTCGTGGCCGAGATAAAGCCAGCAAGTGGAAAAGATGCGCTCGCGCTCTTTTGCGAACACGTCCGGATCAGTAAAGTTGTTTCTGGAAACCTTGAAGAGATGCCGATCGTTGTCGATCATCACCAAGGGATCGTTTCCGTTGGGCTTCATTGCGTCTTATCCTCCTCCGGTTGATGGGGTTCAGGCGGGAATTGCCTGTCTGAGTTTGTAAGCGGGGTCCTCGATGGCGGCCCGCTCCAGCCGGATGCCGTTTCCGACCAGTTTACGTATTGCGGCCATGTCCTTGGGAACATTGATTGTGGTGCCCCCGACGATCTCACCGCCCCGCAAGGCGATGACAGCGAAGCGCCCGCTGGCCGGATCGCCGCGCAAGACGGTCTCTTCACCGATGCTGTCGCCCGCCACCTGAATGTTCATGTTATACTGATCGGACCAAAACCACGGCGCAACCTTTGCCGGCTGCGGCGCGCCTGTTATCGACGCCGCGGCGATGGCTGCCTGCTGGTTGGCATTCGCCCAGGTCTCGATCCGCATCCAGCGATTGTGACACCGGCTGAACTGCTCGGTCGCATCCCCGACCGCCAGCACACCGCTGCGTTCGGTGACGGCCCTGTCGTCCACCCGAAGCCCCTGCGCGCCCTCTGGCAAACCGATCATGGCGGCAATCCCGCGCGGCGGCTCCACCCCGATGCCGACGACGACAAGATCGGCGCTTTCCACCGACCCATCGCTCAGCGTGGTGTCGCGCCCCGACGCCGAGACCGGCCTCACACCATACCGGAAACGAACGCCGTTCCCGGCGTGCATCTGCTCCAGATGTTCGGACGCCTCCGCGGGCAGCCCCCGTTCAAACAGACGTGAGCCGGCCTCGACCACGGTCACGTCGCAGGCCCCCGCTGCCGCTGCGGCAACTTCCAGTCCGATGATCCCGCCGCCCACGATCAGGATCCTTCCTCCCATAGCCATCCGCTCGCGGATGGCGGCAGCGTCCTCGATCGTGCGCAGGACATGGATCGGCACGGTCAACCCGGCAAGCTGATCGCATTGCCGGGCGCTGGTGCCTGTCGCCAGAACCAGATGATCGTAGGAAAGCTCCTCACCCCCGGCGAGCGCCACGACCCGTGCATTGGGATCGGCGTCGACGACGGGGCTGCCGAGCCGCAAATCTATTTCGGCGGCGCTCCAGTCGCCCTGTGCCTTCATGAAACGAGTCGACCAAGCCGGATCTGTCAGCATTTCCTTGGATAGCTGGGGTCGCTCGTAGGGCAGATGCGGCTCCGCCCCGACCAGAACGACCGAACCGGAAAATCCCGCCGAACGGAGTTCCAGCGCAACTCGGGCCCCGGCCTGACCGGCGCCAACGACAACGACTCGGTCGGTCATGGTCGGCCAACGAACCGGCAGGCCACGCCCGGAGCATTTCTGTAATTGTGGGTCTGCATTCTCTCCCCCCTTCTCCGGCAACCTCCCGGCCGGTCAACTTTCTTGCCAAGGATTTACAAACAGTCTAGACTGCTTGTCAATGCACGAAAATCAGGGAGGTGCACAGTTATGTCGCAAAAAGCAGAAGATAGTGATAAAATACAGGTTGTTAGCGGGTATCAAAGCTGCAGTCTTGGCATGCTTCCACCGCGGATGCCGGATCGCGCAGATCCGCAGGTTCCCCATGATGCATCCCTCGGCAAAGTCCACTATGGCCGGATTGGGGGCGTCTATTTCTATGACCAAAATTTCGACGCCGCTGTCGGGATGGTTGAGATTGAACTCAGCATTCAATGCCTTTCCGAGGGGCATTGCCGCGTCGAGGCATTTGGTATCGGCGATGGCTTTCAATCCTGCTCGGCCAATGGTCAGGACGCACCATTGATCATTCAGTTGTGCCGCAGGGACGGAACGGTGGTCGCGGAATCGAAATGGTCTTATTCGCGTATTCTTTGTGGGCATGTCGAGGCGCTGACACACAAAGAAGACATCTTGCTTGCCAGCGAGGAATTCGAATCAATTGAACTGGGGGTGATTCCCTCGACAAAAGGGACTGTATGCACTTGCGCAATGCCGCTCGGCAGCTAGGTGTTGGATCCCTTCAGGTTGTTCAACTTTTGCCTGACGTCACCGCCCTCCGGGCAGATTTGAGCTGTCAATCTGCCCTTTAATTGCGGGCCTGCAATCTCAGGGTCGGGTCAAGCGTCGATCATGCAGGTCGCTCTTTCCCCCATTCGAAGACCGTCCCGTCGACCCCGATGCAGTGTAGAAATACAGCCAACTTGCGGGCGGCAGCGACCTGGGCCTTCTTCATGCCGTTGCGCTTGGCGAGGCGGAGGCCCCATGCTTTCAGGGCGCACCATTTTTCGTCCGGTGTAGCAGGACGCTGGCCGCCTCGAACAGAAAGGTTCGTAGCATCCGGTTTCCCCATCGCGATACGCGGCCGTTGGTGTCAGTTTCGCCGGATTGCTAGCGGCGCGGAGTCAGGCCGAGGTAGGCACCGGCCGTCGCCGCACTTCGGAATCGCGAGGGATCATCGATCTTGTGGCGGAACGTAAGCGCCGTCACCACGCCGATGCCGGGAACCGTCATAAGACGTCGGGTGGTTTCGTCTTCCCGTGCGAGTTGGCGGACCCTCCGATCAAGCCCGTCCAATTCGCCACACACATTCGCATGAACGGAGATAAGCGGCAGCAGCACAGGCCAAAGGATATGCCCGACGAGGTGGTCCATGCCATCAAATGGCAGACCGCCAGCCGCTACATGATGGTTGAGGCCTTCGCACAAATCGACACCGAGGAGATCGACCCCATTCTCAGCATCACAACGAAAGCCGCCTGATCATGCCCTCAGGCCATCCGGGAAATTACACCAGCTTGATGGGGTGGATGCCCCCTGCTTGGCGGCATCGATGTGCCAGAGCGTGGTAAAGCCGAGGCATTCCACAAGGAGACAGGGAGCATCCGTCATGGAGATTACGACAATTGGGCTGGATCTGGCAAAGAACGTGTTTCAGGTCCACGGCGTCGACACCGAAGGAACGGTCGTCTTGCGAAGGAAGCTGAGGCGTTCCGATCTAATCACATTCTTCGGGAGCATTCCTCCGGTCCTGATCGGTATGGAGGCTTGCGGAGGCGCGCACTTCTGGGCCCGGGAACTGGCCGCGCTTGGCCATGAAGTTCGGCTGATGCCTCCGGCTTATGTCAAGCCATACGTCAAGAGGGGCAAAACTGACGCGGCCGATGCCGAGGCGATCTGCGAGGCAGTGACGCGACCGACCATGCGCTTTGCATCGATCAAGACGGTGCCCCAGCAATCGGCAGGCGTGGAACTGAAGGTCCGACAGCTGCTGATCCGGCAGCGCACACGCACGGTCAACGCGCTGCGCGGCCATCTCGCGGAGTTCGGCATCGTCGCGGCGAAAGGCATCGGCCGGCTGGATGAGCTCGTCGTGATCGTCCGCGATGCGTCGGATCGGCGCCTGCCGGACGCCGTGCGCGACGTGTTGCAGGATCTGACCCAAGAGATCGATGGGCTGAATGACCGGATCAGGCGGATCGACCGTCGCCTGGTCAAGCATTGCAGGGAGGATGAGACAGCTCGGCGTCTGGCAACGATCCCGGGAGTTGG
>TARA_R110002020_G_C16320147_1_pt1 | contig 15536 bp, 17 predicted proteins | sample TARA_R110002020 | Tara Oceans TARA_R110002020 (sample SAMEA4396489) | marine metagenome | biome: Westerlies Biome; feature: [MES] marine water layer (ENVO:01000295) within the mesopelagic zone...; material: water (ENVO:00002006), including particulate matter (ENVO:01000060) such... | reverse complement strand
TTATCAAACCGTTTCTGTGGGCATTTTGTCTCCGGGATTCACACTCGATGAGTTGCGAGTCCTGCTCGTAAGGTGGGTCTACGATGTATACGTAAAGAAGGTCAGGCGCGCCATTCATTCCCCCATGCGCCAAGCCAAATCTCCCTTGGAGAGCTGGAAGCAGCTCGAATGCGAAATGCTGTTGCCAGCCGCGCCGGAAGATATCCGTGAGATGTTTATGGTCGAAAAAACGGTTCGCAAAGTTCAGCATTATGGAATCGAGGTATTCGGCGTGCATTATCATTCCGACGCATTGAGTGACTTAATACAGCGGATCGGGCGCAAGACGTCAGTCGAAGTACGCTATGATCCAAGCGACATCAGGGAAATTGCGGTTCTGGACCCAAACACCGGGCTTCATTTTCCTGTAGCGGCAAAATCTGAAGATGTTCTGGCAGTTAGCTATACGGACGCAAAAAAGTTGCGCGAACCGTCCAAAGACGCTTCGCGCGCGGATGCAAGCGCGCGCGCCACAGCAGCTCAATTGGCAATCAACGCTCAAAAGCTTGCTGAGTGCAGAGGACGGGGGCGCGTAAAATCCATTAAAAGCGCGCGCGCCCAAGAGCGTGTACGCCAAAAAGAACGTGAAATTTTGGATGGTTCTAAACGTGTTCCAGGAGCGGTTTGTTCCGACATTGAGAAGGCAAACCAACCTACTCCAAAGCTGACTGTGCGTAGACCAACTCAGCTGCCAGTTCTGGATCAAATGGAGTAAGATATGAGCAATAATTCCCTTCCAATCTTGTCGCAATATGTTCGACATGATGCGTTCGAAAAGACCTACGATGCGATTTCGGTTCTCTTGGCCACAAAAGATCCTCGAAACGGCTGTATAATTCCGCTCTTGGGGCCAACCCGTCTCGGCAAGACCGAGGTAATCCGTCGCTTGATCAAGAATTCCGGGCCTGCGCATTCCCTCCTGCCGATGGATAATTTTGTCCAAGCCAGTTTGCCAGCGCAAGTTAGCAGCAGAGAAATCTATGCGACCATGCTATCATCAATGGGTCTAAAATCTCGACCCGGTGACAATACAGCATCAATCCGGAACCGCCTTTTTCGTGCGATTGAGCAATTTGGTATCCGCGTCATAGCAATCGATGAATGCAATCACGTAGTCGAACGCGGATCAAATTTGAGCGCACGGGCAGCTGCGGACCACTTTAAGGCTGTTGTTGACGAGACTGGTGTTAACCTTGTTCTTTTGGGACTGCCGCGGTTTCAGAAAATAATCGACAACAATGAGCAGTTGCGAGACCGTGCTTCTGCGACAATCCTTTTCAAGCCATATGACTGGCAAAAAGACGGTGACCGGGACGCATTTTCAGGGACCGTTGATGCAGTCCTTACCGGCCTCGAAGCGTCCGGGGTAAACACTGATCTGGAATTCGTAGATTTGGTTCGTAGGCTTTACGGTGCATCCGGGGGGCGCATTCCGATGATGATGCGTATGATGAAGCTTTGCATCCTGCAGGCAAAGTCGTCGGCCCTCCTTACAATTAAGGATTTTCGCCGTGCTGCCCGATCCATGCAGCAGTCAGGTATTCCCACAGCTTTGTTCTTCGAAAATGAAGAACCAGATGAAATTGAACTCATGCGTTCTTTCTCTGCCGTAATGGCAGAAGCAGGTCTCGAATTTGAAGTGGATACGCTGGCCGGTCTTGAGGTGGCTTGGGGTCACAGGGCGGCCTCGTGATGGCGCAAATCAAACCAGCACCGATGGAGAGCCTCGATGGCTTCCTGCGACGATTAGCTGAGGCTGAGCTGTGGAGTGACGTCTCCGACTTGCTCGGCGGTATTGGTGCCCGATATGGTCGCGGCCTCATTGAGGGCGCCGCTGACATCGAAGCTCAACTCGACCTTGAACGGGGCACACTACGGGATATTATTCCATCCGCTGATCCCCCTGAACCACGGCTAAACTGGCGCTTCGAGCGCCATCACTCAGCACCTGTTTGTCCTGAATGCATTTCGGCTGGACGCCCACATCATCAAGCCTGGCGTCATGTATTCGTGACATGCTGTGTGGAACACGAACTTACCTTAGTTGATAGTTGTCCTATGTGCCTTGAGCATTTTCAGCCAGGTCGTGGAGGGTATGACTCCTGCTCTTGCGGCTGCCCTCTGGATCGCCTGGACCGTCGATCAGCGACCGATAGGGAATTGGCCATTGCAGCCTTGGTAGGCGGTCTGATGCATCCCGCTCGAGCGCACCTCCCGCCGTCTCTGAGCTTCCGAACGCCATCTGACATTGGAGGCTTTCTGCACTTCTTGATAAGCAGCCAAGCAAATACAGTGACCGGCAAACATGGAAAGCTGCCTTTCCCGAGGACTATCAAGGAATCCAGACACTATCTGGAACCAGCGCAAGCTCTACTGTGCGCTTGGCCAGAAGCCTTCGCTGAAAACGTTAAGGCTCGGTTAGATCTCGGCGACATCACATCGTCTTCGGCACCTGCGCGCCTCGGAAAATGGTATCAGCGTCTAAAACAATTTTCAGACACGTCATATCTCGACTTCCACAATGTCCTCCAGGAAGTTGTACTTCGCCACTTTGACGGTACCTACGTTGGTGGCGCAACCAAGCGTGGAGTCGAACGCGATTGGATCTCGGCAGCCGAAGCTGCTCGCATAATCGGAATCCGACCCGACCGCATCGTCGATGCTGTAGCCAAGGGCGTTTTGGACGGGCAGCAATATCATCGCGGCTTCGATCATCGGCAAACGATGATTAAGCGCTCGGAGATGCAAGATATCCTGCACAATCGTAGTCAGTTCTACGATAAATCCACCACACGTGATTTTCTTGGGGTCAGCCGGAAGCAACTCGAGATCTTGATTGGGGCCGGATTTCTCGGAGACTGCACTCCGTCAAAACAACCACATTTTGTAGAAGGGAATTTTGACGCCGATGTCTTGGCATTGATGGTAGAGGTCATTGCAGGAAACGCTGCCGGCACATCGAAGACTGTCGTGGCGTTCCGTGAACTAAACATGCGCTTCACAACTGATCTCGAAGGCATGACAGAAGTTCTGCGTCTCATTAGAAGTGGCCTACTGCGGCCACTGTTGGGCTCCACAAGTGGGAAGCTGGCTGATTTTCATTTTGATCGAGACGCAGTCCAACAAGTTCTGCAGGACATCCGTCGAGGACCCGGTCTCACGGCGCAGGAAGTTTCAAAGCTTACAGGCTGGAAAGAACAGTGCATCGCCCACTGGTGTGATCTTGGGCTTCTCGAACATGAAAAATTCGATCACGGTCGCGGCGTCGGACGCGTAATCCGGCAGGATGCTCTGGTGAAATTTCAGTCGGCATACATAACCACCTCAGCCCTTGCAAAGGAAAGTAGCACCTCCCCTCGTAAGCTTCTCCAGGCGCTTGCTAAGCGTGGTATCAGCACTGTCGGCGCGCTTAAGGAGGGCAATGCTTGGCGGGGGCATCTCGTAAGTACCGGTGCCCTCGGTAAGCTGGTGATCTGTCCTGCCCCGCTTGCGATCCACGATCAATGAATCGCATGAACTGCCGTCTTGCTGCCGAACTCTTGCTACCTTCGCCCCAATCGAATTTGGAGCGCTACCTGCCGATCAATGTGAAGCGCCGACCCATTTCTTTTTTGCTACGCTCTGCTCGTACTGCGGAATATGCAGCCCCAAAATATGGTTAAGATATGTTTGAAACACCTGTTTTTATCGACATTGAAGCGTCATCTCTCGCAGCTGACAGCTGGCCTATCGAAGTTGGAGTGGCTTGGTTAGAGGGTAAGAGAGTTATCAAACACAGCTCATTGATCCAGCCGAAACCCGAATGGCCAGAGGCGGCTTGGCACGTCGATAGCGCAAAAATACACAATATCCCCCGTGAAGACCTGAATAATGCGCCCCTGGCTGATGACGTGGCAGTCTGGCTTGCAGAACTGGTCGATGGTCGGCCGCTCGTGTCAGACGCACCGGCCTTTGATGAGCGGTGGCTAAGGCAAATTACCGGAGATCAGGAGTGGTGTAAGGTCTATCCTCTGCAAGAGGCACTCTGGTGGGCTTTCTCTGACGAGGGAAAAATCAATCCAGGCAAGCTGCGACGCGCGTATAAGCATCGAGTTTCGCAAAAGACAGTTCATCGAGCAGCCGATGATGCCGCAGCCCATGCGTATGCATGGCGCAATGCAATGAGATAGGAGAAATCATGACACCAGTCCGACACACTGACGAAGAGATCAAAGCATTCCTTGATGAATTTGCAGCTTTATGTGCGAAGTACGGGATTTCAATCAGAGGTTCAGGCCAGCATCTCAGTGAGATGCGCGATTACGTCGGGGGCTACAGCGCTGTCCGACACGTCGGTAGTGGCTATAGCTTCCAAGAATATATACGCGGAAACTGTAAAAAGGGGCCCTCCGTCATATCTTCCGACGAGCTGCCTGAGGGACTAAATTTCCCTGAGGCGATGCGCTGAAGCGTTTTCTTTGTGGGGTGGCCGCAAGTGGTGTTGATCTACTACGAGGGTCGAAGCAGCCGTCCGCTGTGTCGGCAGCCTGCACCATACCCACCAGTTTATCGCTGCGTGGCGCACCGACTTCAACCACCACCGCACACACAAGCCTCGCTGGCCTGACGACAGCAAAATATGCTAACCGGTCACAGGAAGACCACAACCTGAACAGAGCTAACCGAAATTAGTGGTCTCAATGGGGAGCAGGTCAATGCCAAGATGCAGATCGGTTAGATGCACAGGTCACATGTCCAAGTTATTTTGAAACCTCGTATTCCGCCCGCAGCAGGCGCTTGTGCAGCTTTCCCGTCTCCGTCCGAGGCAAGGCGCTTCGGAACTCTATGCTCCGCGGGCACTTGATCGATGATAGCTTCGACCGACAGAACTCAAGCAACTCCCCGCGCAATTTCTCCGAAGCTTCAGCATTCCGCACCAATTGGACCACCGCATGGACGGCTTCCCCGAAATCCTCATTTGGGATACCGATTACCGCTGCGTCGAGAACACTTGCGTGGTTTAAGAGCGTATCTTCGGCCTCTTGGGGATAAATGTTCACGCCGCCGGAAATGATCATGAAAGACTTCCTATCGGTCAGATAGAGATAGCCATCGCGGTCTTGCCGGCCGATATCGCCCAGAGTTGTCCAACCGTTGGCGTTGGTAGAACGTAAGGTCTTATCCAAGTCCTTGTGATAAGAAAATTGCTGGCCACTTTCGAAAAATATTTCTCCCTCATGGCCGGGTGGAAGTTCGTTCCCCGTGTCGTCGCAGATATGAATCACTCCGAGCTTTGCCCGCCCTACCGAGCCGGGATGGGCGCGCCATTCGGCGCTGGTAATGGCGGTAAATCCGTTGTTTTCGGTGCCAGCGTAGTATTCGTGGATAATGTCACCCCACCACGACAGCATCTCGCGTTTAACCTCTATGGGGCAGGGCGCTGCCGCGTGTACGGCCATCTCCATTGAAGAAAGGTCATATTTCTGCCGCGTATCTTCGGGGAGCTTCAGCAAGCGGACGAACATGGTCGGCACCCATTGGCTATGGGTGATGCGGTAGCGCTCGATGAGACTTAGCGCGCCTTCGGCGTCGAAGCGCTCCATTACAATTACGGTGCCACCAGATTTGATCGTTACCATTGAATGTCGCAGCGGCGCCGCATGGTAAAGCGGCGCGGTCGATAGATAGCGCGCTTCGGGCCCGTAGCCAAAGAGACCGGTCAGCAGATCGACCAGCATAGTCCGTGTGCCGATCGGTGCGGGCTTCAGCGGCCATTTAATGCCTTTGGGTCGACCTGTAGTCCCGGAGGAATAGAGCATGTCCAGCCCCTGCGCCTCATCTGGGATCGGTGTGGTGGGTTGTTGGTTCATGGCCTCATCCCAGCTGGGCAGGTCGTCAGTTGCCTCTCCAACAATCATGAATGCAATGGTATCGCCCAGGCTGCCCCGCAGCGCTGGGACAAGCTCGGCAAAATTGCTGCTGGTAATGAGCAGCAGCGCATCGCAATCCCCGAGGATATAAGCAACCTCCTCAGGCCCCAGATGGGTGCTAATCGTGGTATAGTAGACCCCGGCACGGTCTGCAGCAAAGCAGATCTCCAGCATCTCGCGGCGGTTCTCCATCAGGATGGCGATGTGCGCACCAGCCTTGATCCCTGCCGCACGGAGCAGATGCGCACCTTGATTTGCGCGTGCTTCCAGCGTGCCGAAGCTGACACTTTCGCCGGTTGCGGCCATGACAAAAGCTGCCTTATCCGCCGGGTGATGGCGAGGCTGCCAAGATGTTTCAATGTTGGACATGTCAGAACTCGATAAGTGTTTTGCCAAAGTGACCACCGGCGCGCAAATGGTTCAGCGCCTCTTTGAGTTGGTCAAATTTGAAGGTTTGCCCAATCACTGGATGAATCTCATGTTGTGCCATGGCGCGCAGCATCGCCTCAAATCCGTCACGGTGGCCTACAGTGACACCCTGCAAGCGGACCTGCCGAGCTACGATTGGACCAAGCGAGGCTTCGAAATTTAGCCCGGAGAGTACGCCGATCATCGATAGTGTCCCTCCCGGTCGTACGGCGCGCAGCGATAGCGGTAGCGTCTTGGCACCGCCTAATTCAATGATGTTGTCATACCCGCCCCGGTCCGCAGTGATGGCGCGGCTGGCGCGGGCCCAGTCTTCTTCGCTGTGATAATTGATCGTCGCATCCGCGCCCATCTCCATCACTTTGCCAAGTTTCTCGTCGCTGGAGGAAATCACCGTCGCATGCGCCCCCTGTATCTTAGCGAAGGCGAGGGCAAAGAGCGCGACACTGCCGGTGCCTTGGATCAGTAACTTATCCCCGGCGCGGGTCTGGCCGTGGGTGACCACGGCGCTCCAGGCTGTGAGTGCCGCACATGGCAAAGTTGCTGCTTCGGCGTCTGTCAAATAGTCAGGCAGCTTAACCACACCTTCCGCGGAGAGGCAGATACGGTCGGCCATCACTCCGTCCAGCGGGCCACCCAATGCCGAGGCGAAACGATCAGGCGTTGGTACACCTGCGGTCCAATTCTGGAAGTAAGTGGGACAAACTCGATCGCCAACGGCAACGCGGGTCACGTCCTCACCTACTTCGACGACTTTACCTACACCGTCCGACACCGGGATTAGTGGCAACTCGCCTGTGGCGCGGCCATAGCCTCGCTCCGGCACGATAAGATCGCGCGAGTTAAGAGACGCCATACGCATCTCGACGATGATTTGTCCGGGGCGGCATTTTGGCTCATCGCGTTCGGTCAGGGTGAGATTGTCAAAGCCCCAGTCGTCTTTGATCTGAAATACACGCATGATTCAGGCTTCCTTTCGGGCAGTCAAACGTGCCACCCTTTCTTTGAGAACATTGGTCGCCCCATCAGTGAAGCCCGCAATCTGCGCGGCGGCGATGTGGCGGGTGAAGGGATACTCCGGGCGCAGCCCCTCGGCGCCCATGAGTTGTAAAAGTTTCGGCAGATAAGTTTGTGCGCAGATGACCGATCCGATCTTGGCCTCGGCAGCAGCAAGCTGAGCATCGTCGCCCTGCGCCACTTGCTCGACCGCCCGCAGGGTCATTGCGCGCGCCTGTGCCAAGGCGCTGTGGGCAGCGTCAAACTCTGCCTGCCAGCTTGGAATTGCATTCAGCGGCTTGCCAAAACCGCTGCGCTGCACGCCATAGGTAGCCGCGTGATCGAGGGCCGCTTGCACCATGTCGTCACACATTGCGGCAACATAAGTGCGTGCGGCATTGATCTCATTCATAATCGCCGAGAAGGCTACGCCAGGAGCAGAGATCATCGCCTCTTCTGGCAAGAAGAGTCCGGCGAGACGAAACCCGCCAGTTCCCATGCTGGTCTGCGCGAAGGCACTGTCAATTGCAAAACGTGTGACTTCTGGAGCGGTGAGATCAACGAGAAATGCACCGATGCCACTGCTATCACCGATTTCAGCGCATTGTGCATAGACGATGGATAGCTCTGCCTGGCGCCCGTTGATGATCCAGGTCTTTTCCCCCTCCAGCAGCCAGCCACCTGCAACACGCTGGGCGGTGGTTCGAATAGCAGCAAAATCACTGCCGGTGCTGGGTTCAGTGAGTGCTGTGCAAGCGTGCATCTGCCCAGATAGTAGTGCGGGCAGATGGCGGGCGGCTGCCGCCTCCTGACCGCCTTCGCAAAGCCGTAAGGCGATGTTGTGGGTATTGACCAGCGACATGGCAAAGCCGAAGTCTGCCCCAGCCAACAGCCCACACGCCGCAGCGCGGGTTGCAAAGCCAAATCCCTCGCCACCCTGCGCTCGGGGCACTTCCATGCCCAGCAGGCCCAAGTCTGCAGCCGCTTGGTAAAGCGCGGGATCTGGCGCGGTCCCCATGGACCATGCCGCCGCATTGGGTGCCACGCGATCCGCAGCGAAACGCGCGACCTCATCCAGAAAAGTTTGGCTCATTTCCGCTCCCGGCGCTTTTCCATCAAGTCAACTGCGATCCCGGCAATGCCGCGCGGCATGAAGATTGTCGCCAGCACCAGCACCAGACCATAGAGGATCAGCCGGAAACTATCGGCAAAGCGCAGGTACTCCGGCAGGAAGACCACGAAGAAGGCCCCGATAATCGGCCCTGCGATGGTGCCAGACCCGCCAATGATCACCGCAAGGATCGCGTCGAGCGACTGGGCGATACCGAAGATCTCCGGGTTGATGAAACTCTGGTAGTGAGCATAGATCGCGCCAGCCAGACCAGCGAACATGGCCGAAGTGACAAAGGCGAAGAGCTTGTATTTCCAAGCCGCGATGCCGACTGCGCCCACGAGATCCTCGTTCTGGCGTATCGCCACGAGGATCTTGCCGATACGCGAGCGCACGATTAATGCCGCCAGACCTGTCATCATTGCTGCGACAATCAGCACGAAGTAGTAATATGTCTCCCGGTCCCGCCAGTTGAAAAGCGCGTCTTTGCCGCCCGGTTTTGGAATGCCGGTGATGCCTGCTTCGCCTTGAGTCAACTGATGGAAATTCATCAAAACGATAAAGATGACCATGTTGAAGGCCAGCGTGACGATGGCAAAGTAATGCCCCTTTACCCGCAGGCTGGGATAACCCGTCAGCAGCGCGAAAAAGGCAGTGACGAAGGGGGCCAGTATAATCGTCAGCCAGACCGGCAGATCGAAATGCAGGCCCATCAGCGCCGTGGAATAGGCGCCGATACCCATGAACCCCGCCTGTACGATTGAGACATAGCCGGTATAGCCTTGGATCAGGTTTTGCCCCTGTGCTGCGATGACCCAGATCAGGGCCAGCACGCTTAGATGCAGGTAGTATTTCACGGAGACCAGCTGCGGCATCAGAACGAAGCCTACCAGCGCAAGGCCATAAAGGATCAATGTACGATTGCGAGCCATTATGCTCTCCCCATAAGGCCCTGAGGCCGGAACAACAGGACACCGATCATCACCACGAAGGCGATCACGTCCTTGTAAGCGGATGATATGAAACCGGCGGCAAGCGCTTCGGAGATTCCCAATACAAGGCCGCCCACCACCGCACCGGGGATCGAGCCCAGACCGCCCAAGATCAGCACGGCAAAACCTTTGACTACGAGTCCTTCACCGATGCCTGGCGCGATGGCAAAGAGCGAGCCGACCATGACCCCAGCGCAGACGCCCAGAGCAGTTGAAATTGCGAAGACGATCAGAGGAATAGTTTTTACATTCACCCCCATCAGGATCGCTGCATCCCGGTTCTCGGCCACAGCGCGGATCGCTTGGCCCGTTTTGGTCTTTTCTACAAAGAGCGTCATTGCGGCGATCAAAAGTGCTGCGGCGAGGATCACATAGAGCCGCAGTTCGGGAATAGTGACGCCACCGATGTTGAACACGCGGGAGAAGTCTGTCGGAATAACCACCTGCTCGTGCCCAAAAAGCTCGAGATTAAGCCCTTCGACCATCATTGTAAGGCCAAGAGCCACGATGAAGGCGTTGATATGATTGGCATCGCGCACCGGACGATAAGCCAGAAGTTCGATCAAAACCCCGAGCACGAGCCCCACAAGCAGCGCAACCAAGATCGCCAGCAACAGCGGGAAGCCCCAGCCTGTGACGAAGAAGAATGTCAGATAGCCCCCGAACATAGAGACCGATCCATGGGCAAAATGTGCAATGCCGAGGATACCGAAGACAGTGGTCAGCCCCAGTGCAATAAGTACGTAGACGCCCCCGATGGCGATGCCGTTAATAATCTGTTGAAGTACCTCAACCATGCCGCACCCTGCGAATTAAAGGAAAAAGAAGAATGGGGCGCAGAAAATCTGCCCGCGCCCCGCCCCGGGAGGGATCAGTCGTCCAGCGTGCTCAGGAAAGCTGAGTATGCCGCGGCATCAGACGGAAGGTCTTGAACGAAGACCCAGTTGCCGTCCTGCCATTGGAAAGCGCCGTTGGAGGTGTAGGCTTGGCCGTTTTTGTCGAACATTTTCCCGTCAACTGGCAGATATTGCATCACCACTTCGTCCGGCACCGCAATCTCGCGAAGCGCTTGAGCCACGGCTTCGGTGTCTTCGACAGTGCCTGCAGCCTCAATCGCATCCTTCAGCGCATAGGTCTGGTCATAGGAGTAAGGCGAGCTTGGCGAAGGCGCGATGCCGAATTCCTCGGTATAGTTCGCGTGATAGGTTTTGCCGTTCTCAGAAGCCGACAGCAAAGTCAGCTCGGTCGGGCGCAGGTCCCAAACACCTTCCATTTGCTCGGAGGTGGCTACACGGGTGAACTGTTCCTCGCTACCAGATGTAAAACCAAAGCGCGGCACGTCGATACCAAGTTCAACGGCCTGACGGTAGATAAAGGCCGCCGGTTCCACATAGCCGACTACGAGGATCGCATCTGGTTCTTGGCCGCGGATCTTGGTCAACTGCGGAGACATATCGCGGTCTTTCAGGCCGAAGGCTTCGCGGCTGACGATCTCTCCACCCGCTTTTTCCAGTTCCTTTTCAAAGGCGTCGACGTAGCTGGCGTAGAAGCCCACATCAAGCGCGCCCAACACGGCAACCCGTTTGTGGCCCTTTTCGGCGACAAATGTGCCTGCCGCAGCCCCCGTATAATCCGCTGGCGGGCGGGTGCGTGTGAGATTAGGGATCTCGCGCGTGGTAATCGAGCGTTCTGCCGCATTGCCCACCAACATTACCGCATCTTCATTTTCAATGAATGACGCCACCGCTCCGGTTGCACCCGAGCAGCAAAAGCCGAGGATAAATTTGACGCCGTCGCGATCAATTAGCTTGCGCACCGCGTTGGACGCCTCGGTGGGGTTGGCCTTGTCATCATAGGCGATAACGTTGAGCATATAGGTGTCGTCGCCGACCTTGATTCCACCGCTGGCGTTGATCTCTTTGGCGGCCAGTTTCACCGCGTTGGTTTGCGGCAGGCCGTAGACTGCGCCGCCCCCGGTCAGCGCATCGCTAACCCCGATATCAAGTGTCTTTTCTTCAGCCATCGCGGCTCCGGCCGCCATGGCCAATGCAACGGTCAATGTTGTTAGTCTCATTTTGTGTCTCCTCCCAGAAACGATTGGTATCAGTGGCCCAGATACGCCTTTGCGACATCCGGATGTGACTTCAACTCCGCGCCTGTGCCGCTCAGCACAATCTCTCCGGCTTCGAAGAGATACGCCCGATCCGCCAGACGGAGCGCCATGGCCGAATTCTGTTCGACCAGCAGGATGGTTTTCCCCATCTCTTTGATCCTCGCGATGGTCCTCCCCACCTCGGCGACGATTTTCGGGGCGAGCCCCAAGGACGGTTCATCAAAGATGCAAAGCTTGGGTCGCGCCATCAGCGCCCGACCAATCGCCAGCATCTCCTGTTCGCCGCCCGAAAGCGTGCCCGCCGCCTGCCCGGCGCGAGACCGAAGAATTGGAAACATGTCCATCATTTCTTCAATATCCGCGGCCTGTTCCGCATCTTTGCGCGGATAGGCTCCCATCCGAAGGTTTTGCAGCGTCGTCATCTGCGGAAACACCTGCCGACCTTCAGGGCACATGGTGATGCCCGCCTTGACGATGGCATGGCCGCTTTGGTTGGTAATGTCGCGGCCTTCAAACTCGATGGTTCCCGCCGACGCCGGGATCAGCCCGCAGATCGCCTTGAGCGTAGAAGACTTGCCAGCCCCATTGGCTCCGATCAAGGCGACGCATTCGCCCTGTTTGACCTGCAGGTCGATGCCATGGATGACCTCGATTGCGCCGTAGCTGACGCGGAGGTTAGATACATTCAACATATCAAACCGCCTCGCCGAGATATGCGTCGATGACGACAGGATTGCTGCGTATTTCTGCGGGTGTGCCCTCTGCGATTTTTTGGCCGAAGTTCAACACGACGATCTGGTCACAAACTTCCATGATAAGCGCCATATGGTGTTCGATCACCAGAACCGAGGTGCCCATATCGCGGATTTTCCGGATCAGGTCGCTCAATGTCTTGCGTTCATGCGAAACAAGCCCTGCTGCCGGTTCATCGAGCAAAATCACCTTGGGGTTCGAGGCCAGCGCCGTAGCGATCATCAAGAACCGCTGCTGCGCTGAACTGATGGTCCCCACGCGATTGTTCTGCAAAGGCATGAGATCAGTAATCTCGAGTATCTGATCGACGCGCCGGGCCAGATCATGCTCTTCGTCGACTTTGCGACCGATGCCAAATATCGAGGACAGCGGATGCGCGGTGCGGGTTACGTTGCAACCCAACATGACATGATCGCGCACTGAAAATTCCGTGAAGGTGCTGGCGGTCTGGAAAGTCCGCGAGAGGCCGCGTGCCACCCGGTCATATTCCGGCAAATTATCGATCTTGGTGTCTCCAAGCAAGATTGCGCCAGAGGTGATCGGAAACAGTCCGGCCAGACTGTTAACCGTGGTTGATTTGCCCGAACCATTCGGCCCAATCAACCCGAGGATCTGTGCCTCGCTCGCGTCAAAAGATAAGTCACGTATCGCATGCACACCGCCGAACGACTTGCATAGGGACTGGACCCTCAAAACAGGTGTAGCCATGATAAATTCTCCTCCCCGCTCCTCCTGCGGTGCAGGAACGGTAGCGAGATGCCCCGCCGCAAAGCAAATTCAAAGATTTTCCTTTAATATCTAATTTTTAGATGCTTAGCTGTATTAGCTTGTGGGCAATCTGAAGGATGTGGTGGTATGAGGCCGATCAGAAATATCAATTCTGTTCATGTATTTAGCCTCGCTGCAGAGACGGGTAACGTCACCCGTGCCGGGCAGGTCTTGAACATCAGCCAAAGCTCAGTGAGCTATCATATCAAAAAATTGGAATCCGATCTCGGCTACCGGCTTTTCCATCGTGGCAAAAAGGGGCTGACTCTGACCGAGGAAGGCGCCGAGCTTGCGCGCCATGTTGCGCGTGGATTTGATATGATCCAGACTGGGCTTGATCGGGTGTCGACACAGGCCGGGGCGATCCGCATCGCGCTTCTACCAATGTTTTCCAGCCGCTGGCTGTCGGCAAAACTTGGCGACCTAATCGAACAGCACCCCGACATGCGCCTTTCGTTGCATAACCACAACAACAACTATGCGCATATGCCCGAACCCAGCAATTTCGCGGATGTAGGGATTCAATGGGGCGCCGGCGGCTGGAAGGGCTTTGAGGTGTATCCGCTCTGGCCTGAAAAGATGGAGCTGGTCTGCAGCCCCGCATACCTCGAAAGCCACGCGATTACGACGACGTCTGATTTGGCAAGGTGCACTCTGCTGCATGTAGACAACACAGGCATGTGGGAGGAATGGTTCGCGCTCAACGGCATGAGGATGGAGAGCAGCCAACCGCAGATGATGTTAGAAGACCGTCATTTCCAGCTCAGCTCAACCATCAATGGTTTGGGCATATCACTTTTTGCCTCATGGTTGGTGCGCGAAGAGTTGCAAAGCGGCGCGCTGGTTAATCCGTTTGGACGCAAATTTGAGACAGCCTATGCCTACCATCTCATCTTGCCCCAGGTCAAAGACCCTTCCGCTGCAGCTCTTCAGTTCCGCGACTGGTTTCTTGAGACCCGCTGAAGCCTGCATCCCAGTACGACTGGTTATAGCACCCCATTTGATAACGCATTCTAACTTATGATGATTTTCGCATCGAAAACGGGGCGAGTTTCACACTGGCCCAACGATGCAAAAGTTCCCTAATCAGCAAAATAGTAACCAAGGAAAAGGCTATCGATGAGTGTCGAATGGCTTCGGGATCGCCTCCTCGTAAGACGTCGACTGGCGACATAAGCAGCATGAACTCGGAAGAAGGTTGAAATTGACCAACTCATGCGAGGTGGGCGACCACTCTCTCTGCGGAGGCTCTGGCGCACCACTTCTGGGTGGACTGCGGTGTCTACAGCCTTCAACTCAGCGGCGACGACATATCCAGTTCTGGCAGAACTAACCATAATGAGCTTTTTCTTTTTGTAGTGTCCGAAGATCGTGTGGGTGCTTCTTCTTCGAGAAGAAGGTCGAACAGGTCATCGTCCATTCGGCCGTTTTTATCGCTGACAGAGACGTAAGTGACACCTTGAAGGGCGCGAAGCCCCTTGATTTCAGGGTTTTGTGCAGATTGCGGCACACGATCGCTATTTGCGACGGTGACGCCGCGCATCGATGATTTTGCGTTAATGAAGCTGATGATACTCATGATGCACTTTTCCTTAAATGCTAACTTGGTGCATATCAGGGTTCTAAGGTTAATGGTGTCTGCCGAGAAAATGCTCCCACCTCCCTCATAACATAGTTGGCCAATTGTGAAAATCCGAAGGCCCTGTGGAAATTTTCCCAACACGATTTGCGGACACGGCATTCCTTTTTGGCGATGTCCGCAAATCGTGTTGGTCTTGCAAGCTATACGCCTGCCATCAGGACATCTACCGCCCGGGTGATCAGATCACCTTGGTCCGCAGCACTCCCAGTGCGTTTCAAGCTCGACCGTCGCACAGCTGCGATCAGTCGTGTTGCAAGGATGAGTTTTCTGCCGTTGTGGTGGATTTCAGGATTTAACTGCCGCACTGCGGGGTAGTCGTAAAGAAGTGGGATGACGACCACGGAAGCATCAGGTGGCAGAAGATCGCTTTCGACAACGATCATGGAGACCCCATTATATTCTGCGATATCAAAGCGGTTCAGGGAGACCATGAAGCCCCGCCGGGTGATGCAATGATGTCGGTCAATGGATGCCCATGGCGTTCGTGCCAATCCGATTGAGCCGCAAATGCGTCTGCGTTCTCAGCAAGCCATTTCATGCGTCGAGCTTCGTCGATGGCGTTAATGAGTGCCGCCTCTGCCACTGCGGAAACGTTGATTTTAAACTCTTTTGCAGCCTCAAGAGCCTCGATATCGATGGTCAGGGAAGTCTTGCGCTTGGTCGCAGTTGCCATGCGAAACATACTCCATTTTTATACCGCAAAAATATACCGAAGTAGTGCGAAATGCAAGCTACATCAAAACATGTGAATCCCGGAGACAAAATGCCCACAGAAACGGTTTGATAA
>TARA_R110002020_G_scaffold410587_3_pt1 | contig 15538 bp, 18 predicted proteins | sample TARA_R110002020 | Tara Oceans TARA_R110002020 (sample SAMEA4396489) | marine metagenome | biome: Westerlies Biome; feature: [MES] marine water layer (ENVO:01000295) within the mesopelagic zone...; material: water (ENVO:00002006), including particulate matter (ENVO:01000060) such... | reverse complement strand
ATCTTTTTCGTGCATATCTTTTTCGTGCATATCTTTTTCGTGCATCTTTTCTTCTTCAGAATACATACCTTCTTCCATTTCTTCTTCCATATCCATTTCTTCAATTTTTTCAGAAAGAAGTTCTTTTAACTTAGGCGTAAATGCCTCTTCCAATGCGTTTTTTGCATTAGCAATTGCTGTCTCTTTAATAATTTTAGCATCAGCAATAGCCTGTCTTAACATATCAGATGTTGCCATAATAAATGTTTTGAAATTCTATATCTAGTAGAGATATAATAGTATAAATATAATATTAGTTACACCATATTAGGATGGTGATATAATATAAATATAGTTAAAAATATAAAAATTATATTTCACACTGACCGTGCATACATAATAACTCTGATATTGTATTATGTATTGTAGTTGGAGTAGATTTAAATTCTTTTGACTCTCTTATAGGGTGTACGAAAGATCCTGGGTTAGATGGTGTAGATACAAAATCCCAACATAATAATTCAAAATCATCTTGTACTTCATTAACACCATCTCTTTGCTGTAATGTGCCTGTACCTCTAGAAGACACTCCTAAAGTAATTCCATTATCAATTAGGTTTTTTACTATTTGACCTGATGGTGTAGGTAAAATTTCTAATTTACCCATTATATTTTTACCATCCCAATATAAATCTACAATATTATGACAAACATTTTTTAAATTTATATTCATAGAATCTGGATGATCTAATTCACCTAGTGCTCTATTTTCAGCTATTAGTACTTTATATTTATCTACTTCTCTATCCCAGATAGACTTTTTATAGAAACGTCCATTCTCATTTACAGTCTCAACTGTAGCAAGTATTCCTTCTACTAAAGGATTACCTCTATGAGATTTAGACTCTGTTAGTGCTCTAACAGGTGAAAAATTAATCGTTTCTACTAAAACTTGCTTCATGGGAATTTTGGTTCAGCTAATTGCAAAAGTGCTGTTTCGTAATGTTTAAATGCAGGATGCATACTGATTACTTTTTTAACTGCTTGTTCTGCATCAACTGAGTTATCTACTAAATCTTCTAGCATATCATCTAGTAAAGATAATAATTTTTCACTAGGCATTGAAGAGCGTTCATGTAGGGAATCATCCGAAGCATCGGAATAATCTTTACCCTCTTTCAAATCCCCATATCCTGAAGCTTTATACTTTCCTGTTGGTTCTTTTACTAAACCAGCTCCTGGTACGTCATCTCTATATCCAAGACCTTTAATACCAAATTGTGCTTCTTTAGTATAATACAAAGGATCCTTTTCAAGATTCTTAAGAACTATTGCTTTTAATTGTTCTTCAGTTTTATCTACATTTTTTGGATCTTTCATCTCTGTATAATATCCAGACATAATTTGATCAAATATTTGATTATCTAATCTATCTTTTTCTTGATATGGATATTGGTGTGATAAAGGCTCATCTACTAATTTTGATTGTTTTCTTTCTGTTGCTTTTGCATCTTTAGTTTCTTCAGCTAAGAATTTTTCAAAAGCTTTTTCAAAATTTTCTTTTTTAGCAGGTTGAATTTGGTTAATAGCTTGCAGTCCTACTATATTCTCACTAATAATTTCTCTAGATTTTAAGATATCTATTGCATGATTATAATTAGCTGAGTTTGGAATATAGTTGGGAAACATTCTTTTAGACTCTCTTAAAAGAGCATCTTTATTTCCTTTTCCTTCTTTTATAAGGTTATATTGATTCTGTAATGAGCTCATTAATATATTTTTTTTATGTCGTAAGACCTTGGTTTTATTTTAGGTACCGGTTTAAAACCTAATTTATAATAATAAATATGTTCGGCTCCTTTAGCATCTTTATCTTTTCTAAAAGCATGAGGAGTTGCATATTGGGCACCTGTTCCAGCATTGGCAGTAAATGCAGAAGATCCTGCTCCTGTTGCAGTTACTGATACTTCATCGAGTCTAATTAGACCTCTTATTCTTTCTCTTAATTTAGATTTCATTATGAATATCTTCTAACAATTCATAATATTTTAAAAGTCTTGCGATTGATTCATCATTTACTTCTTTATAAACTTTTGCTTCTTTAAGAAGATTAGCAAGTGTATTAATTTTTATTTTAACTACTTTGTCTTTTATATTTGGTATAGATTCTAAAAGGTCCGATTTAATTTCATTTATTTTTAAATTATAAAATGATTTTAATCTTTCTTTATTATCAATATTATTAAGGATTTCACTTAAAGCTTGTTTTTGTGTATCAAGTAGTCCATCATACTTAGAATTAAATTCTTGCAATAAGACTTGATAAACTAATTTTCTTGTATCTTTATCTTCAGCTAAAAAATCAGCTAATTGATTATTTACTTTCTTAGTTTCAGTTTTTTGAGTAATATGTTCAACTAAAGTAATTTTATTTTTTAATGTAATTTCGTAATCTTCGTTACTTAATCTATTGTCTTCCATTAAGCAGTATAAAGCTGCGTAAGGTTTATAATTTGGAATATTATGATTAAAAAATTCTTTTACATCATAATGACTTGAAATTTCTTTAATTAAATTATATTTTAATTTTCTATTCTCTTCTAAATTAATTTTTTCAGAGTATTTAATAGTTGATTCTATTACTAAATTAGCTCTAGCTTCAGTATTTTCTTTTTTTTCTACTATTCTTTTATATAATTTATATTCTGAGAGTAAAGTAGATTTATTAAAATATTTTTTAATAAGAGACTGGCACTTGCTTGATCTCTGATTTATGGTATCTTCGGTAAGCTGTCTTACAAGTAATTCAAAAATTATACCTGTATTTTTATACTTCGAATGTTTAGCCATTATAATTAATTTATTATTAATTTATTATTATAAATATTTAATCGTTGTTTAAAATATTATTTTCATCTAATAACCCGTCTTCTTCTTTTAAAATTATACGTTTTTTAGACTCTATACGATTAAATAGTCCATTACTAGATAAATTATTTACTTTAGCTTCAGCTTGGCTAAACTTAAATCTTTTAGCGTTAGGATTTAAACGACCATTATCATTTACATCATTTTTAACTCCACCGCTGCCTAGTGGATCTCTACCAAAGTTATTATTTTGAGTACCTATTGTTGATGATCTTTCCTTTGGACGACCTTCAGGTTTTTCCTCATCGTATCCTTTTGGTACTTCTTGTTTTTGACCATATCTTCCAGGTCCATATAATGATGCTAAATCGTGAGGTGTACCATATGATTTACCAGTTTTAACGGGATCATTACCTTCTGCTTCTACTTGTGATAATCTAAATTTACGTTTAGCATCTTCAATCTGCATATCTCTATATTCTTGATATTCTTCTTCCCCAAAGTGAAAAATATTTTCATAAATCCAATCAGATGGTAATAAATTATTATCTTTAATTTGAACTGCGAGATCTACTTTTTCTTTCATTAATGCAACTCTCTCTTGATCATATATAATAGAAGGAGTGGTTGCAGATAGTTTAAAATTAGTTAGATTTTCATCTCTATAACCTAATGTATATAAATGAACAAATGCTATTTTGTATAATTCAGATAGCATAATTCTTTGAATCCTTTCAATAGTTCTAGCAAATCTAATATCTTGTGCAGCTAAAGTAGCCTTTCCATCTAGATTTTCATCATACCCCATAAAAGCTTTAGGTACTTTTAATGCAGCAAATAATTTTTCTCTTAAATAAGCAACATCTTGAATACCATCGTATTCTAAACCTTTAGTAGTTTCAATTTTTGTAGCAGCATCATTGCCTCTAACAGGAATATAAAAGTCTTCTAATTGATTTTGAATATTATATTTTAGGTTATATTCCCCTGTTTGTTGGTCCATATATGGAGTACGTTTCATTTTAGAAACTACACTTTGCATAAAATTTTCAACTTCATTAGGAGCAATATTACCAATATTGATATAAAATATTCTTTTTTCAGGAGCTCTTACTATTCGATGTATTAACATCGCATCCTCCATTAATGTATATTGTTTAAATAACTTACGACCAGGTTCTAAATAACTTCTACCGTATGGTAAATAATTAGTATCTGTTAATAATCTAAAGTGAGCTACTTCATAATTATCTAGAATAATTTGATTTTTATTATCTTCTGATCCAGCTCCTGTTACATTATAATATCCTGTTTGACCTTGAGATATACCCTGTGGGAAATATTTAAATCTTACTTCAGATGGATTCTCTCTATTCCATCCTTCCTGTCTTTCAATATGAAAAGCTGAATAAGGTATAACATTATATACGCCATATTTTTCAGATATTTCAAGTTTTAAAAAAAAGTCACCATATTTACACATATTGCGTATCCATGGCCACATATTAAACTCCACATTTAAAATATCATAAAATAAATTATATAATATTTGTTGTATATCATCATCAGAAGATTGTATTTGTAATACTTCTCCCATATCATTTTTTAAAGTAGATTCATCAGCTACTATATCAAGAGCAGAAGCAACGATTGCATCCGTATCCATTACATCATACTCTGAATATAATTGAGGTCTTAGTAGCTGATAATTAAAGTTGCTTTGATAACCATATAGCGAAGTAGGTCCTGAGGTGTAGATTCTATTAAATCTATCTACAAGAGCATTAGTATCATACTTTCCATATGATTGTATATGATCACTATCAACAACTTTTAATTCTTTTCCTCCAGCATTTTTAATTACTACATCAGTTGAGAATAATCTTCTTAGGGTTGCGAAAATACCTGTTTGAGGACCCATTTGACCTTGATCTCTACCATCTTCGTAGGGAGGCATTGTATTATTTGTTTCAGCCATATTATTTTTTTATAAAAGCCAGTTAATATCGTGACCTTTCTCTTTATCTAAATCTACTTTATATGGATTTTCACCCCATCGTTTATTAGTATAAATATTGTTATTTTTTGTATTAACTATTCCATCCATCATATTTTTAGACATATCAGTAGATTGTGACTTATAAGCTAATGATATATCTCTCATAAACATTGCAATAGAAAAAGACATAACTAAATCATCATTATATCCTTCTTGAGAAGCAGCTTTACCATTTCTCCATACAAATGTTTTCATTTCTTCTAAAAGTCTTTTAGATTTGATAGTAACGCTTCTATCATTAACAAACTCCAAAAATTTAGAGATAGCTAATGGTCTTGTTTTTAAATTCATTGTAAATCCGGGAGTTAATTTACTGTGATCTGACCATTCAGAGAAGAATGATTCAACTGTTACACTTCCACCTTTTGGGGAATGGTATAAATTTCTATATCCTCTTTGTTGTATGGCTTGAATAACTGCCCAACCAATAGATGAATTTTCTACAACAAGTAAAGCATTATTATATTCTGTTGCTATTGATACTAATAAATTACCAAAGTCTAATGTTGGCAATTTACCTTTATATTCTGCTACTTGTGTATTTGATGCTATATCAATAATATGAAATGCAGAATAATCTTGACCGTCTCCTCTTGCAACGTCTGCAGCTACTATATAATTTTTAGAATAATCAACAGGTTCCCAAACCCATAAGGATTTATCTATACCTCTTTTTTCACGAGGATCTAAAGTAGTTTGTTCAGTAATATGAGTTAATTGTCCAGCTGGAAATACTGTATCTCCTGAGGTGTTAAAGTCACAATCACACTCTTGAGCTGCTTTTTTAGAATCTCCTAAAAGTAAATCTTGTCTATCCCTCCATTCTTGATCTCTTTCTGGATGAACATCCCAAGGAAGTTTTATAGGTAAAAAATTATTTGTGCCTTCTTGAGCACTTACCCACATTTTATGGAACCAATTACCAACTCCATAAGGAGTAGATAAAACTAATGCTCCTCCTCCAGTTGCTAAAGTTTGTTGAGCTGCTGCCCAAGTCTCTCCTATATTATCGATAAATGCTGCCTCATCAACTATCAATAAAGATACTGCTTCTGAACGAGCAGCATCAGGTGAGGAGGATTTTGCCTGGATTCTTGAACCATTTTTTAATCTTAAAGATAATTTATTATTCTCTACATTATCAACTTTTAACCAAGAGGGTAAATTATTATACATAAACTGTACTTTAGTAACTAAGTTACGCGCTGTAGCCTGTGTTGTTGCTAATGCTAATACGTTTTTATTTTCAAAGAAAGACATTAACCATAATGCATATCCTGCACCTAATGTTGAGATGCCTAACTGTCTTGATTTAAGAATAATAGAATATGGATTATCCTTCCATAATGTCATTACTCTTTCTTGAAAGGGATATAGGTGAAAATTAATTTTACCTCTTTGAGGGTGTTGGATAAAGCAGTACTTTTTCATAAAATGTACAGGATCAGTTGCACACTTTATATACTCTTGCTTTATTATTTGTTTTATATCCGACACTATTTTTTAGTAAGCTTTTGATAATAACTAACTCCTAAATATGGTGTAGTATTAGTAAAATTACCATTATTATGACTAAATTGAACTCCTCCGTTTAATCCTATAATATATCTTCTCTTAGTTCGTAATAATAATCCTAAATTAGCGTTAGCTAAATTAAAAGGTTTAACAGTAAATCCTGAATTAAATCCAAAATATAGTTCTCTTGCATTAATATAATGCTTTTCCGTTATTGTGTTTGTAATAGTAGGATATAAAATATTATACTTTGAAGATCGGCCTGCTATTTGATTTTGAGTAATAGTATCATAAACAATAAAAGTAATACTATCTGTGTGAATTACTGTATCAACATAATAATATTTAGCGAAATAGTCTTCTAAAATAGCTGATGTATCAGTTGGTTCTATTTTGTATTCAATCTGAGTAATTGTATCATGAATATATTTTATAGTCTCTTTTTCATAGTATTGAGGTACGTAGCTTACAGTTTCGTTGGTAATAGTATCATAAGATACTACTGATGTTGTATCTCTAACAATAGTTGGTTCACTAGGACCTCCGTTACCACCTCCACAATCTCTTAATAATAGGATAATAATTAAAATACATAGTAATACTGTATTAAGAAGTCGAATTTTTTCGTATTTACGTGGTTGTTCTTCCATTATTTATAAATATCTTTATTTATTTATGTTCCTTTATCTTTAAAATTAGGTCACCGTTACCTTTTATTACTCGATGTATACATTCTCTTAAGATAGTAAATTTTTGATTGTTTTCCAACTTAAATGGTACTTTATTATCAAATTGAAAATGCCAATTATCAGATTTTATCACTTCTATATCTCTAGTATATTGATCTTTATGCCATATTAAGGACATTTCATCAACATTTTTTGAAATAGTGCGGATAAAGTAATCTTCATGAGAATTATCAGTAAAAACTACTTCTTTTTCTTGTTTTTTCGGTGTTTTTGAATCTTTTTCCATTGAGCTGCATCAACTTTTCTTGCTTTTCCTCCTGTTAAAACAGAATTTACCCTTGCTAACCCCCATTGATGCATTCCAGCACCCGGTCTATGGCCTGTTTTCCATGCTGCTACACCTTTATTGTATATAGCTCTTAATGCAGAAAGAGGAGCATTAGCTTTTTTTGCTTTATTTTTTAAAGCTTTTGTAACTTTATCTTGTTCATTTAATGTTTGTTTTACTTCCCCAAACATTTTTTCAAACTTCTTAGTATATTTTGATGGTTTAGTCTTTGCTTTAGTATCTCCAGGGGCTTTTTTATAAGCACTAGGATCTTTATCAGACATTTTAGCCTGCTTTTTAAACTGAGCATCTCTTTTTGCTTTAGTAGACTTGCTTAAACCTTTGTGATATTTAGCTGGTTGAGTTCCTTTTCTACCTTTAATATCCTTATCTTGTTTAACTTCAGTCTTTTCTTTAAGCTCTTTAAGATATTGTTCTACTAATTTATCTATTCTATCCATTACCAAAAAGTATTCATGTTTTTACCTAATCCTAGCTGATATGCATATCTAGGTAGATTACAAGACCAGTAACCAGGTTTTGTTTTATCTTTTTTATCTTTACAATTATGTCTATCAGCAAATGCTTTTCTTCTTTTAGGATCATTAAGTTTAACTTTTAATCCTGTAGTCCCTCCGAAGGATACTTTTTTAATTTTACCTGAAGGAGTTTTTACATAAACGTAAAACTTTTTTGCTCCTCCTCTTTTTGGTTTATTAAGATCAACTTGTTTACCTTGATATTCAGCTTCTTTAATTTCAAATGGTGTATCTAAAATAACTTTTCTTCCTTCAAAGAATGCTAACTCTCCAACATTTTCAGTTAGATACCATTTATCATTATCATTTACTTCAATTAATCCTTTATTATATAGTTTACGTGCTTCTTGAAATAATTTACAATATTCTTTTGATCCTATTCGGTAAATATTTTCAGATAATGGAATATTATAATTAAGATGATACTCTAAGCCTTCAGACAAAAGGCTTTTCTTTTCCTCTTTTATAATTGGAGCTTTATTATCATCACAAGTATCACATCCACATTTACACATAATAATTAAAAGTTATATGACCATCTAGGTAATCCATCTTTAAAATAAATTTTAATTTCTTTACCTAATTGATCGATTAATGTCTTAGTACCTACCTTTTTATAATTACCATTATTATCATTTAAGAAAAATACTTCTTCAAATCCTTCAGTTTTTATATATAGTTTAACTACCTCCTTTGCAAGATTTAACTCTAATTTTAACCAATCAAAGTTATCACCACTAATATGTGATTTTACATCTAGATTAGAAAAATCTAATCCAGGATAGTTTCTTTTTAATGCTTTATCTATAGCTAATGCATAATCTTCTATGGCTTCTGGTTGTTCTTTAGCTATTTCATCAAATACTATACCTAATCTATTAAAAGGTCGCTTTCTAACTACACCTTTAAGAGATATATCATTTGCTAATTTTGGATTAATTTCTTTTTCAATATCAGTATAAACAGTTTCCATGGTATTAGCACTAAATTCGGCTTTTTGTCCCATTGGTACTGCTCCTTTATTTTTTACTTCTATTTCTCTTCCTGCTGCTTCTATATCACCTCCTGAGGTTGCATCTTTTACATCATTTAACATTACTGATAGTAAAATTTCACCTTTTCCAGTAGCTGTTCTACCTATTGATGGTTCTAATCTTAAAATATAATCTATTAAATCTTTAGAAATTATATCAAATTGGGTATTAAAATTTCCGCTATCTCCAATACTAGAATAATTTTTCATATTATCTAGGTATTGAGCATAGGCTGCAGCATCTCCGGTATTTACCATTTTGTTGTAAATCTGATCAGCTACCTTTGCTGGGCCTTTACCTTTTGATTTAATATAATCAACTATTGATTTTTTATATTTTATACTAGAAACGGAAGAAAGTATTCTTGTTAATTGTTCAGGTGTAAAATCCTCATCTTTTAAAATTTTAATAATTTCATCTTTTGAGGTAGTCCCATCTGCTTCTTCTTCTTTTAGAGTAATTTCTAATAAACTATTCAATAATTTCCTATCGTTAATATCATTAATATCCGGATATCCTTTAGGAAATTTATGAGAAACTTTGTTTAAAAATTTTGTTATTGGATCCATGTTATAAGCCCATTTTTTCTATATTATCAGTCTCATCTCTGTTTTGACCTGAATATGTTTCGTTATCATCTACAGAAGTTTCTCTAGAATCAGCTTCATTATCATCAATATCCACACCTTCATTAAATCGATCTACACCTTTATATAATATATTAAAAATATCTTTACCTTTTTGCATTCCTAATTCGTCTTGAAATATAATTGAAGAGGTTGTATTATCTACACTATGTGGTATGTTTGCTTTATCTAAGCATCTATATGCCATCTGCATCATAGCAGGTGGTATTTTTACTGCATGATGTTCTTCAGTAAGTTTATTTTCAGACAGATATTTTTTTAAATCAAAGCTATTCATATTTATTCTTCTCCTGTTTCTTCTGGTTCTTCAGATGTTGAATCATCAACTGGTGGTTCAATATTTACTCCTCCGCTATCTTCACCGTTATTAACATCAACATAAAAATGTCTTAACAATCTTGATATTGCGTTAACAGCTCTTTGTTTTTGTGGAAGTTTAATTAAAAAATATTTCTTACCTGCTACTTGAGCTATCCATGAGTTTTTAGAATAAATGAGATAGAACTCAGCTCCATTAACTAATACTATTCTAAATGTAGTAGGTATTGGAGATACCCAATCAATGGTTTTTACAAAATTAAAATATTGATTATCAAAAAGATCATTTAAAGTTTCATATAAAGAAGGATAGTCAGTTAAAACATCTAAACCAGCAGGTTTATATTCTGGTTTATCTAACTGATTAAATACATCTTTAACAAGATTCTTTATTCTATCCTTTATGTTCATCATCCTTTTCTTCTCCTAACATATCTATTGCTTCCTCCCCTTCCAGATAGTGTTTTACAGCACCAACGTAATCACATGCTTTTGTAAGCTTAGCTTGAACCCATGCATCAAGTTGAGTATTATCATCCATCATTTTATATAATTCAGAAGCGTACTTAGCAATTTTATATAATTGTGATTTAGCCATTCTACCTTCATCATCGATGCCATGATTAGAATGGTCAACTTTATTATCTATACCAACAGGAACTAACTCTAAATCCTCTTTAACATCATCCTTATAATCTTTTTTTAGCTTAGCTAATTTTTCTTCATTATCTTTGATATCTTTTTCAAGATCTTCAATATGATCTTTATCATCTTCGATTGCTCCTTCTATGTGTTCTTGCTCTTCTTTATTACCCTTTTTGGAATCTTCAGCTTCTCCTAAATACTTAGCAAATGCTAATTCATAATCTTCCTTATCTCTAGCGGGAATTGTATTAATTGGTTCTAAACCAACGAAATTTTCGTTTAATAATTCTTTTTTCTCTTCTCCTGCTACTTGATTAGTATAAGAGTTTTTTACTGATTCTTTTAAGAATTTGCCGATGTTAAAGTTATCTTGTGCCATTTTTTTAATATTTTTTCTTTGCTAAATTAGTTAGCGTACCATAATAAATATCTTCAGCATCTGTACCATACTGCTTTTTAAAACTTTTCATTGGGATATCTTTTTCTAGTTTTGTTAATCCCTTCTTTTCTTTTTTAGTTAATTTACGTTCTTCAACCTCTTTATCTTTAATTGGACCGCCGCCAACCCATGATTGACAAGTTCTTGCAGCAGCACATTTAAATTTTAAAAATTGACAATATCCCAGTTCTCCAGCTTTTTCAGTTAGTGATGATTCAACATCAGATATACCTTTTTCAATACAAGCTTTCATTTCAGATGTAATAACAAATGCAGCACAATTACCGCATCTCATCTGTAGAGATTGATTTATACTTTCTTGATTATATACATCAGCTAGTTTTTTCCAATAAGAATAGTTACCTTTTTCTTTAATTTCTTTTTCCGTTAAAAAAATATCTTCTCCTTGACTATCAGTATACAATCTATTTTTATCAAACTTAATAGAAGATACATCTACATCAATTTTAAGATCTAATCTAGGATCTGCTGGTCCATAATTATATTCTTTAAATGCTTTATTTCTATTTTTAAGATTAAGATCTATATCTTGTGTAGCAGCAGGACAACCTTTATCCTCTTTTACTATCTGTTTGTAAGTATCTATTAGTTTCATAATGATTAAAATAAAAACAGGCCGGTTTTTATAACCGACCTGCTAAATTAGTAATAATTAACATAAATTATTTTCTTAAAACACCCCATAGTTTAGTTGCGGCAACTCCAATTGCAATACCTCCTATTAGTGGTAAACCTTTGAAAAATACAACTGCACCAGTAAGTCCTGCTACTCCTGCAACAAAATATTCTGATGTTATAATCTGTTTTACTTTAGCTAATTTGCTCATATTGTTTTATTTTATTTAAATAATTGACTTGCAATATCAAAGAAATAATCCGGTGTAGGATATAACTCAGTAAATGATTTTCCTAGTCCTTTACTTAATAATTTATATAATCTATTATAAGGTACTCTTGATTCGTCATCATCGGCTACCTCTTCAGTATCTTCATCAGTATCTTCTTCAGTTTCAACTTCTTCAGTTTCTTCTTCTGTTTCTACAGTTTCTTCTTCTTCAGCTTCTTTAATAGCTTGTTTAAATCTCCAGTTATGAATGTTGAATTCCTGTTTACTCATAGTATGAATTTATTTTTATAAATATAAGAAATTTAATCTTTCTTTAACTCATCTAGTTTTTTAAGCATAAATTCTAAGCCCTTCTTCATCTCATCAGTATTAGTCTTTCCTACCCATTTTTCTACATCTCCTCCTTCCGTTATATAACTTTCGTCTGAATATGTTGTAAATGCATCAAAAAATTGTAATAATTCCTGCTTCATGTAATCAATATCTTTATTATTTACATTCTTTTTATATTCTTCCCACTTACCGCCTATTTTCATATTTGTCTGCCAATCATAAAAACAATCAGAACATGTTTGTCTAATACTATAAAAGAAAGGATCTGTTTGTTTGTTCATAATTTTATTACAGGATGGACAAAAAAGTGGAGCGTTAATTTTTTTTGCTAAGCTATTTTTAGTAAAATTCTTTTTTATACCATTTTTTATAGTCCATTTACGACCATCTTCTTCCCAGATATCACCTTCTTTTCTATCAATTTGTTTTTTCTTATAACCTAACTGCGTTTGTGTGGCTTTGTTACTGTCACCTTTAATAAGGTTACGCATTCTTTTAATATCTTTTTCTTGAAACTGCTTTTTTAAAACTGTATCTCTCATATACCTATTTTTTTTAATTTATTTATGGTAGAAGATGCAGAAGTATGATGTATTCCAGTACCTCCGGCAGCATTCCATCTATCTATAGTATCTTCTCTATCATCAATAAGTATATCATTTGGAGTTAAATTGGATTTAACATTATGCTTATTTTTAGCTTTCTTAAAATTAATATATGGTTTAAAAGAAAATAAAGAACCAACGTGATTTTTTATCCAAAGCATTTTTCCTAAATATGACTGCTTCTTAATTGATGGAGCGGTAAGCATCTGAAAACCATGAGGAGTAATATAATCCACTAATTGTTTAGCATCTGACATCTCTGGAATTCCTACCCAGAATTTTAATTTATTTTTTTCATCTATAAAGTTCCAAAATTCTTTACGACCAAATTTCTCTTCATACTCTTTAGGTAACATACCACTTAAATCAATAAATCTTTGATCAAAGTCAGCTACTACCCCATCCATATCTAAATAAATGTTAAATTTACCTTCTTTATCTTCTTTAATATAACCTTTTGTAAAATTCATAACTTTAGATTTTGCATCTTTTGTATTATCAAACTCTCTTTCTATTTTTAATAAATCTTGTATATCCTGATTTAAGATCTTTTTCTTTTCTCGAGATTTTTCTATTTCTTCTGGTGTTTTTGGTTTACCTTTAGGAGATGGAAATTGCTTCAATATTTCTTGAGGATTATCAAATGTTTTATCAGCTCCTTCTGGATCATTATTAATTAATATAATATTATCTCCAAACTCTTTTTTATAAATCTCCATATTTTGTGCTACTCCTTTCCAAGTATTTAAAATAGCACTAGGTGGTAAACTTCTATCTCTATCTTTATTTCTTATTAATGAAGTAATAGGAGAAACATAAATTAAAATCATAAATGTTTCATATCCTAAATCTTCAAATTGCTTTTTTTTCTTAAGAATAGGATTAGAAGCAGCTCCTGTTCCATCAATTATAACATTGGTTAAAGATTCTCTTGCTTTATCTAGTTTAGCAGAAGTAGTTTTTCTTGCTTGACCCATTAACTTTGCAGCCTGTGAGAGTTCTTCAGGAGACATATCACCAAATCTACTTTTACCTATTTGTTTCTTTAAAAGCTCTTCAAATTCATCATCTATATTAATAGTAGTAAATCCTTTTATTCCTAATTTATTTAAAATATATGATTTTCCTGACCCAGCAGGACCTGCCATAAAAATAGCTTTAGGTTTATCTTTATCTTCTTTTATGTTGGATTTTTTGTAATCATCCATATTTTTATCAGATACATCTTTACCATCTTCTTTAACAGGTGAATAAGCTGAACCGTAAGGAACTGCAGTTGGATTTTTTTGATGTTTTTTTTGAGCCTCAGGATCTATATTTTCAAAGATTTCTGGATTATTATATCCAAATTCCTTAACTAATTGTCCAGCAACTGCATTCGCTTCGTCTTCTATATGACCTCCAATATCTTGAGGCATATTATTTATATCAATATCACCTTTTTCAAGTTGTTGATGATGTACTAACTCATGTGCTATACTTCTTAAAATATCAGCCATTAATCTATCCTTAACATATACATCTATAGAATTATCTATCAGATTATATTGAGCTAATGTTTGTAATTTATCCCTATTACTATGTAAAGATACGAAAAAATTATCAGAAATACCAAGTTTTTTACAACAAAATGTTAAAAATTCATTTAATAGTTGATTATCTACACCCTCAGTTATATCTCTATAACTAGTAGCAGGAGGAAATTCTCCCATTTTTTTCAAAGCCGCAGCTTTAGTTTTAAAAGGACCGAATTCTTGTCTTATTCCTGCACCTAATGGATCATCTTGTCTATAGTAAAATTTATTTCCTCTTTTTTCTATAGCTCTATATCGAGAACCTACGTTTCCTTTTCCACCACCTTTTTTACCTTCGTTTTTTTGTAGTCTTTTAGTTTTTTCTTTAGAAGCTTCTTTTCTATCTGAAATATAATCAAAAGCTCTTTTTAATCTACTCTTAGTATCAGGATCTTTTGCATTTTGATATGCAGCTCTTACCCTTTGATGTATTAAGTTAATAACTTGTGACTGTCGAGCATGTGATTTAGACTTAAAGGTCTTTGTATTTAAAGTATCAACTATATCTTCCTTAGTTCTAAACTTAACTTTTACTGAATCTTTTGGGTTTTCATCCGTATAAAGACGTCTTCCAGACCCTTCAGGCTTTTTTCCAGTACCTTTTTTAGGATCTTCTTCTTTTAGTTTACTTTTTTTTAACTTTTGACCAGATTTTACTGCTGCTTTGTAAGCTTTAGAGTTTTTATGTGAAGATTTTTCACCTCTTTTTTTCTTAGCATTTATATTAGCCCATAAACTTTCATTTAAAAGCTCTTCTTCCTCTAATCTATCTTCAGCTACTTTATAATCTACTACTCTAAAGAAATCATTTATATAATTACCTCTTTTAGATTTATGTTTAAGATAATAAGAATGTTCCCAAACATCCATAGCAATTAAAATCTTACCATTAAACTCCTTATCTAAGTATGGATTATCTTGATTAGGATATGCTTCGATAACTAACTTATTTCCTTTTTTAATTAAGAAAACCCATCCTGATCCGAATTGACCTAAGCCAGCTTCTTTAAATTTTTCTTTGAATTCTGAGAAAGAATTAAAGTTTTCTTCTAACATCTTTCTAAGATTAGCAGATGGAGCTTTATAATCAGGAGTCAT
>TARA_R110002020_G_scaffold25529_6_pt1 | contig 15542 bp, 14 predicted proteins | sample TARA_R110002020 | Tara Oceans TARA_R110002020 (sample SAMEA4396489) | marine metagenome | biome: Westerlies Biome; feature: [MES] marine water layer (ENVO:01000295) within the mesopelagic zone...; material: water (ENVO:00002006), including particulate matter (ENVO:01000060) such... | reverse complement strand
CCTCCTGCCATTCGACTTGAAACGTGATAAAGGCCTCCAAGATCACGATTAAGGTCCCCGCTAGAGAGGTCGCTGGTGCTATCCGTCCCCTTGCCCTTTCTCGTCGGCCTTACCTTCGCTCTGGTGCTTCACCGCAGCTTGCGCCATGTCGCCGTTGCAGGGACACGCCTCTACTTCAACCTGTTCCTGGTACTGTATGCGCTGCAGGGCGTGGGAATCGGTCTGCGCTTCGGATATGGCATCGAAACCCTGGCGCCATTCCTGCCCGTCTCGGCCGCTGCAATGCCGCCGCTTGCGTTCCTTGCCTTTCAGGCTCTGACGACGCAGCGGGTGGTGTCGCAATGGGTGCATCTTGCGGTCCCGGCTGCCGTTGCCCTGGCCGTATGGGCAAACCGCAACCTCGTCGACCCGCTGCTTCTTGTTATTTTCATCGCCTATGGAGCCTTGCTTTACCAGATGACGCGCACCGGGGGCGAGGTGGCGGTGGAGAGGGCTCCTTTCCACCGCGTTACCGCCGTTCTTCGGGCGGCACGCCTGACCGCCGGACTCATGCTCTTCTTTGGCGCCAGCGATGGGCTGCTCTGGCTCTACGCCAGCCGCTATGGCAACTCCGGAGTGCCTGTCGCCGTCAGCCTGATGAACCTTGCGCCGATCCTGGCAGTCCTCGTCTACTATCTGGCAGCCGGTGACGACGCTTCGGCCGGCGGAGCGACGGCCGCTACGGCCAAAGTGTCTGACGACGACCGCGAGATTGTCGCCAAGGTAGGGGCGGCGCTTGAGGACCGGAAACTCTACCAGCGGGATGATCTCAGTCTGACGAAGCTTGCAAGGCAGGCAGGCGTGCCGGCACGGAATGTTTCCGCTGCAGTGAACAGGGTAACGGGCCTCAACGTATCGCAGTTTGTAAATGGGTATAGGGTTGCCGAAGCGTGCCGTCTCCTGCAGGAGACGGACATGTCCTCAACCCAGGTCATGCTGGAATCGGGTTTCTCCACGAAGTCCAATTTCAACCGGGAGTTCCGCCGCATCACCGGCCAAAGTCCCTCGGAATATCGCAGCCGGTGCCGAGCGAAAGAGGCTGCAAGCCGGTGAAACAGACGCGGTAACGTGTCACAAGACGAAAAACGACTTTGAAAACTCGGCAATGATAAACATTGTCCAGCATCCCCCGGAGCGGATATAGCCTGCGCGGGGTTGGCATCAGCAGGACGACATGGCGACAGACGTGAACGACTTCTCCGACATTCTCGATGTGGACCAGTTGCGGGCGCAATGCCGGGCGGTGGTCAAGGACGACAGCCAGACGATGCTGGAGATGCGTGCGGCCCTGCTCGCCATCCTGCGCAAGGCAAGCACCGAGAGCCGCAGCACAATCCGCAGCCTGCTCGACAAGGACGGCGGCGGGCTCGCCTGCGCGCGGCGGCTGTCCTGGTTGCAGGACCAGCTGATCCAGGTCCTGCACGAGACGATCGCCGAGAAAGTCCAGCCTGAGGCGACGCGGGTTGCCGTCGCCGCCGTCGGCGGCTACGGCCGCGACACGCTGGCGCCGGGGTCAGACATCGATCTTCTCTTCCTGCTGCCGGCGAAGAACTCCGAGGCCATGCGCAAGGCGGTGGAATTCCTGCTCTACGTGCTCTGGGACATGGGCTTCAAGGTCGGCCATGCCACCCGCACGGTTGAGGAATGCATCCAGCTTGCCAAGACCGACATGACGATCCGCACGGCGATCCTCGAAAGCCGCTACATCTGCGGTGACGATGCCTTGGTCGCCGATCTGGAGAAACGCTTCGACACGGAGATCGTCGCCGGCACCGGCCCGGAATTCGTGGCCGCCAAGCTCGCCGAGCGCGACCAGCGCCACCAGAAGGCGGGCGATACGCGCTATCTGGTCGAGCCGAACGTCAAGGAAGGCAAGGGCGGCCTGCGCGACCTGCACACGCTTTTCTGGATCTCGAAATACTACTACCGCATTCGCGACGCGGAGGAACTCGTCAAGCTCGGCGTCCTTTCGCGACACGAGTGGAAGGTCTTCCAGAAGTCGGACGATTTTCTCTGGGCCGTGCGCTGCCACATGCACTTTCTGACCGGTAAGGCGGAGGAGCGGCTGTCCTTCGACATCCAGCGGGAGATCGCGGAAAGCCTCGGCTACCACACGCGGCCGGGCCTGGCGGCCGTCGAACGCTTCATGAAGCACTATTTCCTCGTCGCCAAGGATGTCGGCGATCTGACCCGCATCTTCTGCGCCGCGCTCGAAGACGAGCAGGCCAAGGAGGCGCCGGGGCTGAAGAACGTCATCTCGCGCTTCACCAAGCGCGTCCACAAGATCCCGGGAACCGTGGATTTCGTCCAGGACCGCGGCCGCATCACGCTGGCCGATCCTGACGTCTTCAAGCGCGATCCGGTCAACATCATCCGGCTTTTCCACGTCGCCGACATCAACGATCTGGAGTTCCACCCGGACGCGCTGAAACGCGTGACGCGCTCCCTGTCGCTGATCACCGACGAGGTTCGCGAGGACGAAGAGGCCAACCGCCTGTTCCTGTCCATGCTGACCTCGCGGCGCGCTCCGGCGCTGATGCTGAGGCGGATGAACGAGGCGGGCGTGCTCGGCCGCTTCATTCCGGACTTCGGGCGGATCGTCTCGATGATGCAGTTCAACATGTATCACCACTATACGGTGGATGAGCACCTGCTCCGCTCGGTGGAAGCGCTGTCGGAGGTCGACCAGGGCAAGGCTGCCGACATTCATCCGCTGGCCAACAAGCTGATGCCCTCCGTCGAGGAACGCGACGCGCTCTATGTCGCGGTGCTGCTCCACGACATCGCCAAGGGGCGACAGGAGGACCATTCCATCGCCGGCGCCCGCATTGCGCGCAAGCTCTGCCCGCGCCTCGGTCTGAACGCGAAGCAGACGGAACTGGTGGTCTGGCTGATCGAAGAGCATCTGATCATGTCGATGACCGCCCAGACCCGCGATCTGCATGACCGCAAGACGATCACCGATTTCGCCGAGAAGGTGCAGTCGATGGATCGGCTGCGGTTGCTGCTGATCCTGACGATCTGCGACATTCGCGCCGTCGGTCCGGGCGTCTGGAACGGGTGGAAGGGCCAGCTGCTGCGCACCCTCTATTACGAGACCGAGCTTCTGCTCTCCGGCGGCTTTTCGGAGGTCTCGCGCAAGGAGCGGGCAAAGCACGCGGAGGAGGAGCTTTTCCAGGCCCTGTCGGACTGGAGCCAGAAGGACCGCCGCGTTTATTCGACGCTGCACTACCAGCCCTATCTGCTCTCGGTGGCCCTCGACGACCAGGTCCGGCATGCCCACTTCATTCGCGACACCGACAGGGCCGGACATGTGCTGGCAACCATGGTGCGCACGCACTCCTTCCACGCCATCACCGAAATCACCGTTCTGGCGCCGGACCATCCCCGGCTGCTGTCGATCATCGCCGGCGCCTGTGCGGCGGCGGGCGCCAATATCGCGGATGCTCAGATCTTCACGACAACGGATGGCCGGGCGCTCGACACGATCCTCATCAACCGCGAGTTTGCGATCGACGAGGACGAGACGCGCCGGGCGGCAACCATCGGCAAGATGATCGAGGACGTGCTGTCGGGCAAGAAGCGGCTGCCCGAGGTCATTGCCACGCGCGCCAAGGGCAAGAAGCGCAACAAGACGTTCCACATCCCGCCATCGGTGATCCTCTCGAACGGCCTGTCGAACAAGTTCACGGTCATCGAGGTCGAGTGCCTCGACCGGACCGGCCTTCTGGCGGAGATCACCGCCGTGCTGGCCGACCTGTCGCTCGACATCCACTCCGCCCGCATCACCACCTTCGGCGAAAAGGTCATCGATACCTTCTATGTCACAGACCTTCTGGGCTCGAAGATCACCAATGAAAACCGCCAGGGCAATATCACGGCGCGGCTGAAGGCGGTGATGAGCGAGCAGGAGGACGAGCTGCGGCGCGGCATGCCGTCCGGCATCATCGCTCCGGCACCGGCGCCCAATCGGCGCGCACAGACGGCACAGCGCCGGCCAAAGGCGGCGGAAGCATGAGCCTCGTCAGGAAGTTTGCGACCGTCGGCGGTGCCACGCTGGGCAGCCGCCTGTTCGGCTTTGCCCGTGAGACGATGATGGCGGCGGCCCTCGGGACCGGCCCCATGGCGGACGTCTTCTATGCCGCCTTCCGTTTTCCCAACCTGTTTAGACGCCTGTTTGCAGAAGGTGCCTTCAACGCCGCCTTCGTGCCGCTGTTCTCGAAGGAGATCGAGACCAATGGCGTGGATGGCGCCAGGCGGTTCTCCGAGGAAGTCTTCGGCGTCCTCTTCTCGGTGCTGATGCTGATCACCATCGCCATGGAACTCGCCATGCCCTGGCTGGTCGACTGGATCATTGCGCCCGGCTTCGCCGATGATCCGGAAAAGTCGGCACTGACTGTCCGCCTCGCAGCGGTGATGTTCCCCTACCTGATGTGCATGTCGCTGACGGCGATGATGAGCGGCATGCTCAACTCGCTGCATTATTTCTTCGCGGCAGCCATCGCGCCGGTTTTCCTGAACATCGTGATGATCGCGGCCCTGGGCTACGCCTGGTGGAGCGGCGCGGATGCCTTGTTGACAGCATGGTATCTATCCTGGAGCGTCTTGGTGGCCGGCGTCCTGCAGCTCTCCGTCGTCTACTTCGGCGTCCGCCATGCGGGTATCCGGATCGGCTTCCGGCGGCCTCGGATGACGCCCAACGTCAAGCGGCTTCTCGTTCTCGCCGTCCCTGCTGCCATCACCGGCGGCGTCACGCAGATCAACCAGGTGATCGGCCAGGCGATCGCCTCCACCAAGGACGGCGCCATCGCGGCGCTCCAGTACGCAGACCGCATATACCAGCTGCCTCTCGGCGTGGTCGGGGTCGCGGTGGGGGTCGTGCTGCTTCCGGAACTGTCGCGCGCGCTGAAGGGCGGGCACATGAAGGAGGCGGCGGGTATCCAGAACCGTTCGCTCGAATTCGTGCTCTTCCTGACCCTGCCGGCGGCGGTCGGCCTCTGGATCCTGTCCGAACCGATCATTCGCGTGCTCTACGAGCGCGGTGCATTCTCGGCGGAAAACTCCGCGGTCGTGGCTTCGATTCTGGCGGTGTATGGGATAGGCCTTCCGGGCTTCGTCCTGATCAAGGCGCTGCAGCCGGGGTTTTATGCGCGCGAAGACACTCGCACGCCGATGCGCTTCACGATCGTATCGGTGGTCGTCAACTCTGTCCTGGCGATCGCGCTTTTCCCGATCCTTGCCGAACAGGGCATTGCCACCGCCGAGGCCACGGCGGGCTGGATCAACGCCACGCTTCTCTTCTCCACGCTGCTGTGGCGAGGGGACCTGCCGTGGGAATGGGCGCTGCTGAGGCGGACACTGCTTCTGCTAGTCTCTGCAGGCGCGATGGGGGCGGCACTGGTCTACGCCCTGCCATATGCGGCGCCATGGCTGGCGCCGGAGGTGTCGCTCCTGCAGCAGGTGGCCGCGCTGGGCTGTCTCCTGGTGTTCGCAATGCTGGTCTATTTCCCGGTCGCCTTCATCATCGGCGGCGCCGACAGCGGAATGATCCGCCGGAACCTCAAGCGCAAGCCGCCGAAGGTCTAAAGTCTACTTCCGGCGACCGCAGTGGGCCCAGCGACGCTTCGGGCCGATGTCGACATGCACGAGGCCGTTGCAGTATCGACCGATCCCGCCAATGCCCGGTGCGGAGGCCGCGGCGGCAAGAATGGTCTTCTCGGAGATCCCCGGCACCCGGATGTCGGCTGCGTAACAGTGGCTGTGCTGCGAGCGGCCGGATCGGGGTCTGTGCCCGGACGTGACCATCGGCTTCTTGCCGGTCTGGACCGCGATATGGGCCAGGATTGCTTTCAGCTTGTTCGGAAAGCAACTCGTCCTGACGCTTACCCGCTGGACCGTATAGGCAGCGGTGTAGTCGTGCTTGAAGATGTTGCCACGACGCTTCTGGCTGTTGTCGGCTTCCGCAATCCCGCTCATGCCAAGCGAGAGAAGAGAGGCAAGCGCGACACGATAAATAATGCGCATGGTATCCCCCACAATAGGCCCGAGATCATCCGGGCCGGCTTTGGTGCGGCGGAAAATCGTTCCAGAACGTGGCGCAAATATGGAGGTTTGTTGCTGGCGCGCATGGTTAAGTCTTTGCTGCAATGCATCCTGCGGGCAGGAAAGTCGATCGCGCGGGGTAGAACATTCCAAAGTCCCTTACGAATCAGGCTGATCGGAATTGATAGGAAGCTATGCAGAAGCGCGAGGAAAAGCGTGCCCTCTTGCTCTGAAAATATGCAGGAATGCCGTTCCAAATGCTTCTGGCGAAGCAGGCGCACCGTCGCCCACCTCGAAATGTGACGAAAATAAGACAGAATTGAGCGATTGAGGCCTTGGCACGACCCTCGCCTCCACTTGATCGGGCAGGCGGCGGCGTGCATAAGCGCCGTCGTTAGCAACATGGCCTTTCGGCCTGGGGCCCTCCACCAGCCTATTGAGGACACCATGACCACCTTCCAGCCGCTCGTCTTCTCGGGCGTCCAGCCGACCGGGAACCTGCATCTCGGCAACTATCTTGGCGCCATCCGCAAATTCGTGGCGCTGCAGGAGAACAACGACTGCATTTATTGCGTCGTCGATCTGCATGCCATCACCGCCCAGCTCGTGCACGATGACCTGCGCAACCAGATCCGCTCCATCGCGGCCGCGTTCATTGCGTCGGGCATCGATCCCGTCAAGCATATCGTCTTCAACCAGTCGGCCGTTCCGCAGCACGCGGAACTTGCCTGGATCTTCAACTGCGTGGCACGCATCGGCTGGATGAACCGCATGACGCAGTTCAAGGACAAGGCCGGCAAGGACCGCGAGAACGCCTCGCTGGGCCTGCTTGCCTATCCGAGCCTGATGGCCGCGGACATTCTCGTCTACCGCGCCACGCATGTTCCCGTCGGCGACGACCAGAAGCAGCACCTCGAGCTGGCCCGCGACATTGCTCAGAAGTTCAACATCGACTTCCAGCCGAAGATCCGCGAAGCCGGCACCGGTGTCGACATGGTTGTCGGTGAAGAGCCGATCCATGGCTATTTTCCCTTGGTCGAGCCGCTGATCGAAGGTCCGGCACCGCGCGTCATGTCGTTGAAGGACGGCACGAAGAAGATGTCGAAGTCCGACCCCTCGGACCTGTCGCGCATCAACCTGATGGACGACGCCGACACCATCCTGAAGAAGATCCGCAAGGCCAAGACCGATCCGGATTCGCTGCCGAGCGAGGTCGAGGGCCTGAAGGAGCGTCCGGAAGCCGAAAATCTCGTCGGCATCTATGCGGCGCTCGCGGACCGCACGAAGGACGACGTCCTGCAGGAGTTCGGCGGCCAGCAGTTTTCCGCCTTCAAGCCGGCGCTTGCCGATCTTGCCGTCCACGTGCTTTCCCCCATCACGGAGGAAATGCGCCGCCTGATGGGCGATACGACCCACATCGATGCCATTCTGCGCGATGGCGGGGAACGGGCGAGGGCCAGGGCCGAGAAGGTGATGGCGGAAGTCTTCGACATCATCGGCTTCCTGCGCTGATTGTGTCTGATGGCCGCAGAGGGGCCGGTTTTCATTTTCCGGCTTTGGTATAAATTCCGCTGCTCGACCTATCGGGTCGAGATCGGGGAGGAAGAGAGCTGCCATGGTATCGAAACGACTTTCGCGCCTTGAGGGGCACCGCCGTAAGTTCATGGCCGTCATCGACGGCACGCCCGAATGCGAACGCGCCGTCCACTATGCCGGGCGGCGCGCCAAGAACTCCAACGGCGGACTCGTCCTGCTGTACGTCATCCCTGAAGGGGATTTCCAGCAGTGGCTGGGCGTAGAGGCGATCATGCGCGCGGAAGCCCGCGAAGAAGCCGAGGCCATCATGGCCAAGGCGGCCCAGAAGGTGCGCGAGAGCATCGGCACCGATCCGGAGATCGTCATTCGCGAGGGCAATGCCACCGAGGAGATCAACAGCCTGGTGGAGGAAGACCGGGACATCGCCATTCTCGTTCTCGCGGCAGCCTCTGCAAAGGAAGGGCCAGGCCCTCTGGTTTCGGCCATCGCCGGCCGCGGCGCAATCTTCCCCATCCCGGTCACCGTTCTTCCCGACAGCCTCACGGATGAGGAAATCGATGCGCTGTGCTGACCAGCCTTGACGGAGGTTTTCGCAAGGCGCACTTGAACGCAAAGATGATTGGGATTATCTTCTTTGGAAGAATTCTAAAGTGAAGGTGCCAACTGGCCCTCAGGAGATGCAAGATGTTCATCCAGACCGAGGCAACGCCGAACCCGGCGACCCTGAAATTCCTGCCCGGCAAGGTCGTGATGGAAAAAGGCACCGCCGATTTCCGCAACGCCGGCGAGGCCGACGCATCGCCGCTGGCATCCCGCCTGTTTGCGGTCCCCGGCGTGACCGGTGTCTACCTTGGCTTTGACTTCATCACCGTCACCAAGGAGGTCGGCGAATGGCAGCACATGAAGCCGGCCATTCTCGGCTCGATCATGGAGCACTTCATGTCCGGGCAGCCGGTCATGGGGGGCGGCACCAGCACGGCGGAGATTTCCGACGAAGAGGGCGAGTTCTACGAGGAAGGTGACGAGACGCTCGTCGCCACCATCAAGGAACTGCTGGAGACCCGCGTTCGTCCGGCCGTTGCGCAGGACGGTGGTGACATCACCTTCAAGGGCTTCAAGGACGGCACGGTCTACCTCAACATGAAGGGCGCCTGTTCCGGTTGCCCGTCCTCGACTGCGACGTTGAAGCACGGCGTCCAGAACCTGCTTCGCCACTTCGTACCGGAAGTGCAGGCGGTCGAAGCGCTTTAAGGCTGCCCTCGGCGGATGATAATCTTGGCAATCGATACGGCCGGGGTGGATTGCTCCGCCGCGGTCTTTGACAGCGACACCGGTCAGGTCCTTGCTGCCATCACCGATATGATCGGCAAGGGCCATGCCGAGAGGCTCATGGCCGTGATCGACGAGGCGCTGTCGCAGGCTGGTCGCGAGTTGAGCGAGGTCGGCCGGATTGCCGTCGTGATTGGCCCCGGCTCGTTTACGGGCATCCGCGTTGGCGTCGCGACGGCGAGGGGCCTTGCCCTGGCCCTTGGCGCCGAATGCGTCGGTGTCACCACGCTCGAAGCGCTTGCACTCGGATACCTCGAAGGAAATCCGGGACGACCAGTCGTCGTCGCGATGGATGCCAAGCGCGGCGAACTCTATGTCCAGGCGTTTGCCCAGGATGGAAGCCCCTTGGGTGATCCGGCGGCGATGTCCCCTCAGGAAACCGCCGCGCTGGTGGCTTCCCTGTCTGCGGACCTCAGTGGATCCGGCCGATCCCTCGCACTCGACGCGTCGACCGAGGCTTCAAGCGGCGACCGCTTCGATATCGCGACGGTCGCCCGCCTGGGTGCGGCGAAAGTCGCGGGTGCATCCAAGCCCAAGCCACTGTATCTGCGGGGGCCGGATGCCAAGCCGCAAACTGGCTATGCACTTGCCCGGGCCTGAGTTTGATGATCGACGCCTATCTGCAGTGGAAGCCATTCTTCGAAATCGTTCCCTGGGTGGCCGACGATTGTTTTGAGGCGTCCCTGCTCCATGGCCAGCGCTTCCCCCGACAGTGGAGCGACGGCGAGTTCATGAGCCTCTTCCTGCAGCCGAACGTCTTTGGCTTCGTGGCCCGCCAGACGAACGCGTTTTTTTCGCGGCCGATCGGCGGCTTCGTCCTGGCGCGCGAAACGGCGGGGGAGGCGGAAATCCTGTCCATCGCGGTGTCGACGAAATTCGGCAGATCCGGTCTCGGCTGGCGTCTGATGCAGGCGGCGCTGCGCGAGGCAAGCCAGCGCGGAGGCGAGGTGGTCTTCCTGGAGGTCGAGGCAGCCAATGAGGCTGCTGTCGGGCTTTACCGGAAGCTCAATTTCCAGACGGTTGCGGAGCGCCCGGCCTATTATTCCAACCCTGATGGCACGAAGTCCACCGCGCTTGTCATGAAGCGCGATCTTCGCTAGTTCCATCGAACTGTGAATTGAATGAAGGCGGCAACGTCATGACAGATCTTTCCCAGACGCTGGAGGAACTGTGCGCCGTAAAGGGCATGCGCATGACGGATCAGCGCCGCGTCATTGCCCGGATCCTGCAGGAGTCCGACGACCATCCGGACGTCGAGGAACTGTACCGGCGCTCGTCCAAGGTCGATCCCCGCATCTCGATTTCCACCGTCTACCGCACGGTGAAGCTGTTCGAGGACGAGGGAATCATCGAACGGCACGATTTCCGCGATGGTCGTTCGCGCTACGAGACGGTTCCGGAAGAGCACCACGATCACATGATCGACGTGAAATCCGGCACCGTCATCGAATTCCACTCCCCGGAGATCGAGGCGCTGCAGGAGCGTATCGCCCGCGAACACGGCTTTCGCCTCGTCGGTCATCGCCTCGAACTCTACGGGATCCCGCTGGACAAGGACGACGCTTGATCACCTGGCTGCGGATCGGGTTCGTCGTTGTTGCGCTGGCCATCGTCACGCTGGCGCTGTTGCCGTTTCAGCTGGTGGCGCTCGCTCTCGACCTGAAGATCCGGCGCTACATCCCGCGCCTCTGGCATCGTGCCGCCTGTGGGCTTCTCGGCATCCGCATCCATGTGCGTGGACAGTTGGAAAAACGCCGCCCGGTCATGCTTGCGGCAAACCATGCCTCCTGGAAGGACATCCTGGTCCTCGGTGCCATTGCCGACGTCACCTTCATCGCCAAGTCGGAGGTGGCAAGCTGGCCGGTCTTCGGGCCTCTGGCCAAGCTGCAGAAGACGATCTTCGTCGCGCGGGAAGACAAGCGCAAGGCCGGCGCCCAGGTGACGCAAATTGCCGAGCGGCTGACGGCCGGCGAGATCGTCGTGCTGTTTCCGGAGGGAACCACCTCCGACGGCAACCGGCTCCTGGACATCAAGTCGTCGCTCTTCGGCGCGGCGGCTGCGGCCGTCCCGCATGTCCCCGGCAATATCGTTCATGTCCAGCCGGTCGCCATCGCCTATACCCGCGTCTATGGCATGGCGATGGGCCGCTATCATCGCCCTATCGCCGCCTGGCCCGGCGACATCGAGCTGGTTCCGCATCTGATGGGTGTGCTGAAGGCGGAAGCTATCGATGTGGAGGTTTCCTTCGGTGAAACGATCGAGTTCAGGGCCGGAGACAATCGCAAGCTCCTCAGCGCCAATGTCGCGGCGCAGATCCGCCGCATGTTGCTCGCCTGCCTGCGCGGCCGCGATTACGGCTAACTCGACGCTTCTATTGCGGCCCGTCTTGCGGTAAACAGCCGCCTATGAGCACCGATACCGTGATCCCCACCTCACCCGCTGAAAACCCGGCTGGCGCCCCCACGCGCAAGGTCTTCATCAAGACCTACGGCTGCCAGATGAACGTCTATGATTCCGCCCGCATGGGCGATGCGCTGGCGAGCGAAGGCTATGTGCCGACGGAGGAGATGGGGGAGGCCGACCTCATCCTCCTCAACACCTGCCACATTCGCGAGAAGGCGGCCGACAAGGTCTATTCCGCGCTTGGCCGTCTGCGCGACATGAAGAAGGCGCGCAACGCCGAGGGGCAGGAGCTGATGATCGGCGTTGCCGGCTGCGTGGCGCAGGCCGAAGGCGAAGAGATCTTGCGGCGCGAGCCGTCGGTGGACGTGGTGATCGGCCCGCAGACCTATCACCGGCTTCCCGACGCATTGCGGCGCGCCCGCCAGGGGGATCGTGTCGTGGACACGGACTATGCGGTCGAGGACAAGTTCGAGCACCTGCCGGCCGCCGGCAAGGCGAGCATTCGCGCGCGCGGCGTGACGGCCTTCCTCACCGTTCAGGAAGGCTGCGACAAGTTTTGCACCTTCTGCGTCGTCCCCTATACCCGCGGTGCCGAGGTGTCCCGGCCGTTGCGCCAGATCCTCGACGAGGCAGCGCGCCTTGCCGGCAGCGGCGTGCGCGAGATCACCCTGCTTGGCCAGAACGTCAACGCCTGGCGTGCCGAAGGGCCGGATGGACGCACCTTGGGTCTGGGCGACCTCCTGTACAGGCTCGCCGAGATCCCGGGCCTGGCGCGGCTGCGCTACACCACCAGCCATCCGCGCGACATGGACGACCGGCTGATCGAGGCGCACCGCGACCTGCGGGCTCTGATGCCCTACCTGCATCTGCCGGTGCAGGCCGGTTCCGACCGGATTCTGAAGGCCATGAACCGTCGCCACACGGCAGTGGAGTATCTGCGGCTGATCGAGCGGATCCGGGCAGCAAAGCCCGACATCGCCATGTCGGGCGATTTCATCGTCGGTTTCCCCGGCGAGACGGACTCGGATTTCGAGGAAACGCTGCAGCTCGTCGAGGCCGTGAATTATGCCCAGGCCTATTCGTTCAAGTATTCGACGCGTCCCGGAACGCCCGGTGCCGATCTGCCGGATCATGTGCCCGAGGATGTAAAGGTCGAGCGCCTCGAAAGACTTCAGTCGCTGCTCTTGAAACAGCAGGCCGAGTTCGCCAAATCATGTGTCGGAAAGGTCGTCGATCTGCTGCTCGAGAAGCCGGGCCGGATGCCCGGACAGCTGATCGGGAGATCTCCTTGGCTTCAGTCTGTGAATGTTGATGCAAAAACATCGCAGATCGGTGACATTATTCCGGTACGAATCATTGGTACTGGCCCGAACAGCTTGTTTGCAGAGCCGACGCAGGGTCTAGTGGCAGTTTGAAGCATCTGGCGGGAGCTTGCCTACTTGAACGGACACGAACTGGTTTCCTCACCCGCACGCCGACCCCAAACGGCTGCGACCGACTCCAACCACTTCGTACTCACGTTCGAGAACAACAGGTTCGCCAGCGAACTTTTCGGACAATTTGACCAGAACCTGAAGCTGCTCGAGCAACGCCTTCAGGTCGATGCCCGCGCCCGTGGCAATTCCGTGACGATTTCCGGCGATGTCACCGCGACCAGCCAGGCGCGCCGTGCGCTGGATTACCTCTATGACCGTGTACAGAAGGGTGCGAGCGTGGAAGCTTCCGACGTTGAAGGTGCAATCCGAATGGCCGTCGCAGCGGACGACCAGCTGCAGCTGCCGACGATGGAGCGCAAGGCCAAGCTGTCGATGACCCAGATCTCGACGCGAAAGAAGACGATCGCCGCCCGCACACCGACCCAGGATGCCTATATGCGCGCCCTGGAGCGCTCGGAGCTCGTCTTCGGCGTCGGTCCTGCCGGTACCGGCAAGACCTATCTGGCCGTCGCCCACGCCGCCCAGCTTCTGGAGCGCGGCGCCGTCGATCGCATCATCCTTTCTCGTCCGGCCGTCGAAGCCGGCGAGCGTCTCGGGTTCCTGCCGGGCGACATGAAGGACAAGGTCGACCCCTACCTGCGTCCGCTCTACGACGCCCTCTACGACATGATCCCGGGCGACAAGGTGGAGCGTGCGATCACCGCCGGCGTGATCGAGATCGCGCCGCTCGCCTTCATGCGTGGACGTACGCTCGCCAACGCCGCGGTCATCCTCGACGAGGCCCAGAACACCACCTCGATGCAGATGAAGATGTTCCTCACCCGTCTCGGTGAGAACGCCCGCATGATGATCACCGGCGACCCGAGCCAGGTGGATCTGCCGCGTGGCGTCAAGTCCGGGCTCGTCGAGGCGCTGCATATCTTGAAGGGTGTCGAAGGCATCTCCGTGGTGCGCTTCAGCGACGCCGACGTCGTCCGCCATCCGCTGGTCGGACGGATCGTCCGTGCCTATGATTCGCAGTACGCCGTGCATCAGGAAAGCGAGGAGGCCGACCGCTAGGCGCGGTCGCCATTTGCATGCCCCAACTTGACATACAGATCAGCGTCGAGGACGAAGGCTGGCCCGAAGAGGGTGAGCTGCAGCCCAACGCCGAAAAAGTCCTTCTGGCCGCTGCGCACTATCTGGCGGTGACGGAGAAGCAGCCCTATCCGGCGCATCCCATCGAGGTCTCCCTCGTCTTCACGAACGACGAGGCGATCCGCGAGATCAATGCGGAGTGGCGCGGTCAGGACAAGCCGACCAATGTCCTGTCCTTCCCGGCCTACCCTCTGCAGCCGGGCGGCATGCCGGGACCGATGCTGGGAGACATCGTGGTGGCGCGTGAGACGGTGGAGCGGGAAGCCGCCGACTTGGACAAGACTCCGGAAATCCATTTGACCCACCTTCTGGTGCATGGTTTCCTGCACCTGTTCGGCTATGACCACATCGAAAATCATGAAGCCGAAAAGATGGAAGCGCTGGAGACTCGCATTTTGGCCACGCTTGGCCTATCTGATCCCTACGCGGGACAAGACCCGATCACCTAGCTTGGAACAATGAACGACTTTTCGACACTTACTGCCCAAGAGGGCAAGGACGGTTCGGACAACGCTTCGGAAGAAGGCAGTAGTCCGCAACGGTATGAAAACTCCCGCAGCCAGACGTCCTTCTGGGGCCGCGCGCTGCGGCTTCTGAGGCCTTCGCAAGGCGAACGCCTGAGAGAGGATCTGGCTGACGCGCTGATGACGGACGCCAATGTCAGTAGCGCGTTTTCGCCCGAAGAACGCGCGATGCTGCACAACATCCTGCGCTTCCGCGAGGTCAGGGTCGAAGACATCATGGTGCCACGCGCCGACATCGAGGCCGTCGACATGACGATGACCCTCGGCGAACTGATGATTTACTTCGAGGAAACCGGTCGCTCGCGCATGCCCGTCTACTGTGACACGCTCGACGATCCGCGCGGTTTTGTCCACATTCGGGACCTCCTGTCCTACCTTGCCAAGCAGGCGCGCAACAAGCGGCGGTCGGTGCCTCGCGCCGCCGCCAGCGCGGCGACGGCACAGCCCATGCCGATGGCCAATGAAAAGGCGGAAAAGCCGAGCCGCGTGCCGAAGGCCGCTTTCGACCTGGGCCGTGTGGACCTGACCAAAACGGTCGCCGAAGCCGGGCTCATTCGCAAGATCCTGTTTGTGCCGCCGTCGATGCTCGCCTCCGACCTGATGCAGAGCATGCAGGCCGCGCGCACCCAGATGGCCCTCGTGATCGACGAATATGGCGGAACCGATGGACTGGCCTCGCATGAGGACATCGTCGAGATGGTCATCGGCGACGTCGAGGATGAACACGATGACGAGGAAGTCATGTTCTCCCAAGTCGGCGAGGACATCTTCGTCGCCGATGCCCGTGTTGAACTCGAAGAGATTTCCGCAGCCATCGGGTCCGATTTCGACATCCGCGACCAACTGGACGATGTCGATACGCTTGGAGGCCTGATCTTCTCTGCGCTGGGACGGATCCCTGTCCGTGGCGAGGTGGTTCAGGCGGTGCCGGGCTTCGAATTCCATATCCTGGAAGCAGACCCCCGCCGCATCAAGCGCGTGAGGGTCGTCCGCAAACGCACGCTTGCGAGACGGCGCCACGTCAAGGGGGAGCCGGAGTATATGCCTCCCGAAGCCAATATCGCTCCCGCTGCTCCAGTGCCTGTCGCGACCGGCG
>TARA_R110002020_G_scaffold72741_2_pt1 | contig 15544 bp, 14 predicted proteins | sample TARA_R110002020 | Tara Oceans TARA_R110002020 (sample SAMEA4396489) | marine metagenome | biome: Westerlies Biome; feature: [MES] marine water layer (ENVO:01000295) within the mesopelagic zone...; material: water (ENVO:00002006), including particulate matter (ENVO:01000060) such... | reverse complement strand
AAACTTGAGTTAAAGTCTGTTACTGGGACAAAGTCTAAATTTCTGATTGCTTGTTTAAATGTTGTTAAGTTATCATCAATGATTGTTAATACACCTGCAGAAAATGTTTCTGTGTCTACAGTTGTTGTAGTTCCAAATGATGTTGCACCACTTGTTCCTGTAGAGTCTAGTGTAATAACTGCTTTGAATGAATTGACTTCTGGCATTTCATCAACGTTACCAAATACAACAGCACCCATATCAAATACCGCTGTGTTGTCTTCTTTAAATGTTTGTGTTGTTGGTAGAGTCGATACTGACAATGCTTTATCGTGATACATTGTTTTAACTGCGACTGATCCTGTAATACCATCGTCAACAGTTAGATGCATATTGAATGTTTTTGTTTGTGATGCGGCAGATGTTTTAAATCTTAGATTGTCAACAAATGCTTGTGCTTCTGCAACTGATCCTGTAAAGTTAAATCTTTCTCCATCATCAGTTGTTTCATTTGTAGCAACTTTATTACCAACATATAAATCTTGAACATCAACAAAGTTTCCAAGAGAGTTATCTGTTATGAATGAAGTGCTTAGTGCACCTGTGTTGTCTACGATTGGTGATGTATAATGAGCATTATTAAATGGTGCAAAGAAGCCTTTGACTGTAACATTTTCTGTATCAGAACCATGTGAAATAACACCAAAGTCTAGTGTATCACCTGTTGTTGCATCGTATGTGTTTGTTGAATAATTATTATGTGCTGGTGTTGTAGAGAAAAATGGTCTTTGATTTCCTGTAGTTGGCTCTACTGGATCCCATATAATTGTTCCTGTAACTTTTTGAACACCACTTGCATTATTAATTCTTGCAGAAAATTCAGTATTACCGATTGCTGTAGGGTTCTCATCAGCAAAGTTTCCTGTTGTTTGATTTGCTTTATATAATAGTGTTTCAAACCCTAAAAGATTACTTGCTGATTTTGGTCTACTTACTGGCTTGTCTGCTGGAAAAAACTTTAGTAGTGCCATAACAGCATCTACATCTTGACGTTGACCTTTTACTACGAATTCTTTTGTTGTTGGGTTGTATACAGAGACGGCAGTCCCTACACTAGGAGTGGAGATATGACCTGTGCTATCCCAGTTTCCTGAACTATATGTAATTGTAAGTGTAATTACATCTGTTGCATTTGGGATTAGTGATGAATAGTTAGATGCAATTTCTGTTGCGCCGTATCCGAAACTTGTCTCCTGAAAGGGAGTGTATTGTATTGTTTTACCTAAAGCCATTTATTTTTCTCCGTTATACGGTGTTTGCCCATATTCTAGTATATTTATCCGGGTCATGTTTCTGTGCCGTAACCGCATAAATGCCATCTTCTGACTCTTCTATTGCGATAACACGATAGTTTCCATACAGTGTGCCAGTATACGTATTGAATACTGCGCCTGTTACATAACCATGTGAACCCGACATTGTTGCTGTTGTTCCACTTACTGTGCCTGTTCGGATAACACCAGTTTGATCCATAACTGCGATTGATCCACTACCACTAGTTCTATCTAATGTAAGTGTATCACCTGATACTGCTGAAACTCTACCACCTATTGTTTGTGAGTCTACTCGTAGTGTATCATTGACTAATAACAAGTCTCCTGGTAATACATCGAAATGGTCAAAGCCTGCAATGTATGTTACGACTTCTGAGTTAGTTGCTTCTGTTTCAAACATCCATGCACCGTGCCATAACGCTTGTTGTTTACTTGTGCAACCTGTAAGTTCTATTGTTGTTTCACGTTCACCAAACTTTGTAATACTTGCTGAATTCTTGTATTGAACGTCTTCTGTTCTAAAGAAGTTGTCAGGGTTGTTCCACTTAACGTTGATTACGTTAAAGATATTATCTATTGAACCTCCTTGATAAATCATTTCTCCAGCGTTTGCTTGATTAACTAATTTCTTGATTGTTGGTGTATAAGAACCAAATGCATAAGCATGACCATCATAAATCAATCTTGGATTACCATTTAAGTAAACAAACTTAGCAAAGAATGAGTCTGCAATCTTTTGTAGTGCTTCGAACTTTGATTCTGAACCATAGAATATACCATTAAATCTAGCCGCTGTTTGTAATGCTGAACCAGTTGGGTTCTGGTCACACCATAGTGCGGCATTGTATATGTCTGCAAATAATTGTTCTTTTTGTAAATCATCTAATACGATATCATTACCTAAGCCAAATGTAGTATTTGTAAGATAATCAAAGAATATCCATGCTGGATTGTTTGTCCAACCTTTTGTTGAACTATATCCTGCGGCTTTCCATGTAGCAAATGAAACAGAGTTACCTGAACCTGGTTCTTCTAGTAAATCTCTACCACCTACAAAAAAGCCTAGTTCGCTTAAGTCAGTTTCGCCATCACCTTGTGCTGGTCTGTATTTTACTTGAGCAAAAGAAACATTACTTGCTGTTAGTGAATTTGTAAATCTAAGTGATGGTATGAACTTTGCTTTTAGAGTCTTTGTATTTTGTGTTGGTTGTGTGATACGACTTGGTGATACTCCTCCTGCAAATGGTGTAATCGTTGTTGCTAAGAGCGGAGACAGAGCACCGTTAGTTGGTTGTAAACCATTGTAAGTGTTACCAAGACCTTGTGGGCCTGTGACTGTAACTACATTACTTGAACGTGTTGCCGTAAAGTCTGGTGTTCCAACAGTGTAACTGTTTATAGCTACTTTGATTTGTTCTGCTATATCTGATGTTGATCCACTAGCTGTAATTGTGTTCATAATAAGTTTGCCACGAACTAATGCTTTAAACTTGCCTGAACTCCCTGTAACTGTGATTGTGAATGAAGGAGCCGCATAATCTGTTATAGATTGACTTCTAATCACCCTACTTGATTCCGAAGCACCTACACTAGAACTTATCGCAAAACCTATTGTAACGTCACCTGTGGTCGCCGTAGAGCTACTAAATTTAAGACCTGAGTCTAAAGTAGTCTGTATGTTAGCCGCTGTGCCTATAAGTGTCATTGCGGCAGTATTTCTGTTTGATGCACTAACTGTGCCTAAAACTGTAGTAACGTCTATCGTGCCGTCTGATACTGTGATAACAAGTGTATTGTTAGCTGATGCATCTGCATTTGTAACTGTTACTTTTGGTAGTGTAACTGTGTCTGCAACACCATCACCTGAGTAAGAACTATCTACTGACATTTCTGCAAATGGGACATCTGGAACTGTAGGGACTGTAACTGAGCCTTGCGTTCCTGCTGTTCCGGCAGTGCCTGCAGAACCATCAGCACCTGCAGTGCCTGTAGTTCCACTACTACCTGTAGTTGTGCCATCTGTTACTAATAGTGGGGTTGGGGGTGCAACTGTTGAGAAAGCACCTGAAATAACTTCTTTGTAACAACGTGCTAGTTCTAGTTCATATGGATCAGTTTCTGGCTCTGCAATATAATTTTGAAAGCCATGGTCTGGTGCAAATAATTGAAAAGGAGTCTGTGTATTTCCGCCTACTGAATATTTCTTTTCGAAATCATTCATTGGTTTGCATACATCTACTGCATGTAAAAATGTATTTGTAGATATTGAAAACTCATCTTCGTCTTCGCCATCAAATTTGTTATCTATAAAAGCATATACTTTTACTTCGTTTGCCGCTTTGACAATCTGGTCTGGATACGTATCTAAATAATCTCTTAATGTAAAGTTATCAAACTTAAATTTTTGTAAATCTGTAGAATTACAATCACCTTCAGAACCGTCTAATGCACCTATCTGTTGTGAGCCTGCATTTGGCCCTGTAACTATTGCACCAGAACCTGCATTCATTTCTGTTAGTTTAAATGATTTTGTATGTTTATGTCCGCCTATCTTTCTGTTGTTAACAGTGTAAGCAAATTCATGTAAGACAAATTCACGACCGCAAAGTGTAGTTGTTAAAACAACATAAACTCTTACTTCGCCATTGTCTCTTGTTTGTTGTGTTGCTGTTTTGCCGTTTGGTGCTACAGTAACAGCTGGTGTTAAACAATCTAAATTACCAGAACTTGTGATTGGTCTTGTAGTGCCACAAAGAGTTATGTTGCCATCTACCGCTGTAGATACAGTTTCTATTTCTTTGTAGATACCATCAGGGAAAAACGTTGTAATATTTATTTCATCTACACTTTCATCTACTTCTGCAAAATCGATTGCTGTAGAAAAGTAAGGTGTTGTTTCATCTTCTCTACGTAGAGGAGCACCTTTACCACTAACAACTGAAGCCGCTAGTGTTGGGGGTGCTGTAACAGTAGTAGTTGTCTTTGTTGTGCCTTTGCTTTCGAAATGCACTGGTGGGGGATTGTGTTGTGTATATTTGATTAGACCATCTGCTGGCCCTACACCACCTGTTCCGCCTGTTCCACCGTCACCTGCTGTCCCACCTGTTCCGCCTGTTCCACCTGCGCCACCATCATAAGTAGCACCTGTTTCATTAAGTAGTGAGTTAAATGATTTAGCTTCCCATTGACCTACATCATTGTTCCAGTAAAGAACAAAGTTCTCACCTTTACCTGCTTGAACGTCACCTAAGTCATTTAATAGTTTTTGATTAGTTGGATCATCTACTGCTTCAATCTTTACACCATCTGCTTCTTCTACAAGTAATGGATTGAAATCTGTTATTGTTGCAGTCTGTTTTGAACTTGTTCCATCACCTTTTGATATTTCGAATTTAATGTCTTTGAAGTTTGCTACACTTGTATTTGGATCGATAACAAATGAATCATTGATAACAACTTGTTTTAGATGTTCTGTAGTATCACCTGTAAAGAATGTTACGTTATTATCATTTGTTCTTTTTGCTACACCTATGATAGAACCTTCTGATATAGGTATTCTAACTTCTTGTGTAACAAACTCTGCATCTATGTCGCTTGGCTTTTGTCCTTTGTCAAACTGTGTATTTGACATTCCTACATGACCATAAACAATCGGAATAACACCTGCATCGACTTGTTGACCCATGTCTATGCCTTCGTTAACTTTTGTTTTTTCTCCTATTATCATCTTAATGATAGTAGAGATTATTGCTGGAGCACCTTTTTGTTTTACGAAGTTGCCTATTTGAGATTGTTGTATCTGTTGTAGTAACTTAGTTTTTACAAAATTGTCTAAGTTAAAATTAAACATCTTCATTTTATATCTCCAACTTTCTTGCACTTGGTTTATTACCGTTCTCTGTTCCTAGTGAAGCAGTTAGTGTAAAAACCATTTGTTCGGCTGATAGTTCATCTACTGATTTTACAAAGTATGTTTGCGGATCAATAAGTGTTGGTGTGTTAAAAAACAATCTCATTCTTTTTACTTTTAAGCCACGATAGTCCATCATTGTAAAGTTTGTTGTTGCACTTGCCCATGAACTTATTGCGAATAAATCATGAGCCGCTATCTTTAGTGATGGTTCTGCAACTTGACCTGTTAAGTCTGAACGTAGATTGCTTAATGAGAAATCTATGTGTTCAAATGTATGCTCTACACCGTCAGTCCATACAATATCTAACTTAGCAAATGTGCCTTCGTTCTCTTGTGTGTTTGCAACGTATACTTTTGCACTGCCACCAATAGATGTAAAGTCAAACTCCATAAGTTGTCCAATAGATTCTGTTGCAAGTTTCTGTGCTTGTATTTGTGGAGTAGAACTCATAAATCAAATACCTCAATCATACTTGCTGTAACTGTTCTTTTATCATGGTCTGCCATTTGAACATCAAAACTTTCTAAGTAGAATTTGCCTGCTGTTCTTAATAATTCGTTTGCGGCTATGTCTATGTGACCCGCATCTTGTAATCTTGCTTCATAAAATAAAACTAGAGTGTTTGCATTTGATTGTGATAGATTATCATGCTGAACACTTATTGTTCTACGCTGATGATTAATACCTAATGGTGTTCTTTGTATGTAACCGTCGCCAAACTCTACTAGTCTGTGAAACGGTTGTGCTGAATAATTTGTTGAAACTGATAAGCCATCTTGAAACGGTAACGTTGACATTATACTAACCCTCCAAAGCGTGTGTTCTGTCTAAGAACTGTATGTGCTGTTTGTAGAGCAATACCTTCAATGTATTGTCTCATTTGTGATGATTGAAACTGACCAGTTGATCCGCCTGCGTTTACACCTGATATGTTGAAGTTCACCGCTGAATTTGATGTTAGAGCATTTGAGGCTATCGCACCTACGCCTGCACCAGCACCTGTAACTGGGTCTACTAGTTTGTTTGGATTAAGTCCTATTGGCAATTCATTGAACTGCATCTTTGATTCTGATACTGCTTTGTCGATTGGATTAACCATCTTCTTTGGTAGTTGATCCATTACTTTACCGATATCTGCAACTAAGTCTGGGATAATAGAATTACCTACTGCAAAGTCATAGAAATCATTTAACTTAGCTTTACCACCATCAACCCAACCACCGATTGCGTCTCCGGCTTTTGTGAAGCCACCTGTAACTTTATCACTTACTGCACCACCAAACTCTTTGACTTTACCTATACCTGCACCGATGAAATCAATCATGCTTTGTATCTTGTCAATAACTGAACTGATTGTTCCAATAACTAATTCAAACGTTGGTATAACAACATCAGTCATAACGTTTGCTATGCCTTCAAATGCTGATTGTGCCAATGGTGCTATGGTTTCTGCTAGTGGGGATAATGCTTCTGCAACTTTGATTAATATATCAAATGCCATCTTAAATGCTGGGACAAGAATATCATTAAAGATAGTTCCTAGTAGTTCAAATATTGGAGATGCTTTTTCCATACCACTTGATAGTGATGCGATACCATCTACAACAAATGTAACAGCTTGTCCTAGTTTCTCACCAAGTGCCATTGCTAAGTCTTCATTGTTAACAATAAAGTCTGTCATACGTTGTGCGGCTGAGTTAAGTGCATCTGAAAGACCACCTTCACCAACGGCGATTAGAGCATTGTTACCTGCGATACCTAAGTTAGATAATGATACTGATAAGTTCTTAGATGCTTTTTCCATACCACCACCAAAGTTCTCATCGAGTCCTTTAAGTAGTGCATCTTTAATCTTAGCGGCACCTTCTGCTGATTTACCAAACTCAGAGATTTCTAATCTTGCTAATCCTAGATTTTCTTCTAATATTTTAAAGACTGGAATACCTCTATCAGCGAGACGGTTTAGTTCTTCTAGTCCTAAACCGCCCGATGTAGTTCTTGAAAACAAATCTGTAACAGCATTCAATGACCCTATTCGGTCAGTAGTAACAGACGCCATATCACCAAACGATGTTAAAAGTTCTTCGGTTGGTTCAATACCCGATGACTTTAGTTTGATGAATGTCTCTGTTAGTGTTTCGATATCAAAAGGAGTTCTTGTTGCAAAGTCATTAATAAACTTAAATGCATCATCGCCTGCTTTTGCTGAACCAGTAACGGTATCAAGTGTTGTTTTCAAATCCTCTGCACGAGAACTTGCTTCAACAACTGATTTCGTAAATGCAGTAAGACCACCTATTGTGATGGCTCCTGCTAGTAGACCTTTCAATCCTCTGAAAGACCCACTTGTTTTTTTGATTGACTTGTCAACCTTGTCAAACTGTTTATCTAGTTTCCCCACCTTTTTATTCAGTGGAGTCATTGAATTAGATATTGAGTTTAATTTACTGGTTGCTTTGTCGAGGGCTTTAATTTCAATTTCAATACTTGTGTTTGCCATTTCGCTTACTCCGTTTTTCTTTCAACTTAAAATACTCAGCCCATCCAATAAATTCCGATGCTGACATTTCCATAATCTCGTTAACAGACTTGTGCAGTAGTTCTGCTAGTTGATACAGGAAATATGTGTCAACATCGGCACTTAGTTTTTTGCTACATTCTCCGCTGTAGGTTCTACATTAAGAATGTGTGTAGCCATACGTGTAACAACGTCTGGGTCGATTGAATTCATCATGTCAAATTTGTCTGCACCGACAAACATTTTTTTCCCATCTTCTGTTAACGCACGTTGAATAAGGACAGTTGCTAATGCTTCCGCGATTTTATTTTCACGGTGCAAAGCAACAACCTCTTCGGTTTGCTTAAGTGTTGCACTAGACTTAAAGTAGATTTTACAATCCCATTCTGGGCATTCTACCCATTCAAGTTTATCTGTAAGTCTAGTTTTAAAATGCGTCTTCGCATTATTGATTACGCTTGTAGTCATTTTATACCTCTTGTGAAATTATATTATTATGATATAGTTTCAGTTAAAGCACCTGTTCCTGTTACTTCGAAAGTAACACCGACTAAATCTGCTACACCAACTTCTACTGACCTTGAAGTTACGATACAATCACCTGAGTATTGAACTTGGTTAGATGAACCATCATCAACTACTACTGTAAGTGTGATTGCTCCTCCGACTTGAACCGCTGTATCAGTATCATCAAATACTGCTTCAACTGTTCCTGACCATGATTTTAGTGAACCTACAAACGTTTTGTAACCTGCGTTACCCATCGCTGTAGTTTCTAGTGTATCTGCTTCTTCATTGATAGTGAAAGAAGTGATGTTTGCAAGATTGTTCAAACCTGCTGATATTGAACCGTCTTTACCTTTTAGAACTGCCATTGTTTGCTCCTATTACTGTTATTTGTCTAAATCACCTTTGGGGTGAATATATTCTACTTGCACGATTATTTGAACCGCACCTAATGGAAAACTTACACCTTCGTCTGTATTAACTTCTGTTATCACAGTGTCGGATGCAAACCCATTTCTTTTTGTATCTTCATACAATTTCGTTTCAATGTCATCTAACAGTTTGTTTCGGGCAGTATCTAAAAACTTTCCTTTAACAAACCCTGTTAGAATGAACTCTACCACGCCTTGTCTTGATGCTCTGCTAATGTCAGATTTTCTTTCTGATCCGCTTAACACTAAGACTGCTGGAACTTGAGCATCACTTAACTCTGATGGATCGAAAACTTCACGTGTAACAAATCTAACAGATTTAAGTTCCCTTAACTCTGAAACGATGTTCTTTGCAATGTTTTCTCTATAACTAGTTTTGCTTATGCTCATCTTAAGTCCTTTTCTAACTGTCTAGCGAAAGTCTGAATAATTGATTTTTCTTCTGTGCTGGTCACACCAATAAAGGGTCTTGTTTTATTGTTATGTTCAGCTTTCAATTTTTCTTCCCTTCTCTTAAAGCCCACAACAAGTTTGTTGCGACCTTTACGTTCAACATCTAGGTTTGATAGCATTCTGCCTGAAAAGTTAAGGTCTGGTTTAGTGCCTCTACCTTGACTATTTCTAAACTCCCGATAACCGGGAGAATATTGTTTAAATGCTCCTCTCAACCCCACTCCACGTGCTGTTCTATTTAAAATAGCTTCACGTGTTTTCTCTCCACTTCTATTTAGAGCAATTGGAATAGACCGTTGTAGGTTATCCGCAAATCGCTCCATGTCTCGTTTAAATTTACTAGCATTGATAGTAATCTTTGCCATTAACGAATGATCCGTCTAGTATGAAAAGGTTGCTTCTCAGTATCTTCGACTACACCATCATTGTCAAAATCGTAATCAACTCCGTCTCTCAAAATAGAGTTAAATTCTTCATCAAACTTTTTACGATAGTGCATCATCATTACTTGAAACCTGTCTTCACTGCCTTCATTATTCCACTTTGTTAGCATGGGTAAAGCGTATTCACTTAGAACACGATACACAGCACAACGAGTAAATTGTGATTCAGTTAAACGAGCATCAATCATTTCTAAACTAGGGAGTGAACGAGATATATCAAAGTTAGTAACATTACGTGAACGAACCCACCACTCATCACGCAATTTACGTAATATATCATCACGTGCTTTTGCATGTTCGTCAGTAAATTCATCGATACCGAATGTTAAGATATCTGGCTGATATTTAATCAAATCAGCGTCAGTTGACATTGCCATTGTGCGTTCTCCTAGTAGCGTTTAAGAGAGGGGATTGCTCCCCTCTCAATCAGTTAATCAATTCAGATTATTGAATTGTTGAGTCAAATTCCATCTCGATTCCATAAGAATCAAAGATTTCACCTTTACCGTAAACTGCTGTTGCTACTAACTCAGTTGCACGTAATGAAGCATCACGTTGTTGCTCGATTTGGATATCTTGCATCATTGCTAAGCCTAGTGCATCTTTGTGGAATAGTCCACCTTTGTAGTCACCAGTTGATCCAGGATCATTGCTTGATGAGTCTGTCATGTTTGATGATTCAAAGATTGGAACACCAGCTAGAGTGCCTACATAACCAGAACGTAGTGCTTCTGTTTGTAAGTCACCACCTGCAAATGCGTTTGTGCCGATAGCCGCTTTTAAATCAAAAGCTACCATTGGGTGTAGAACACATGCTAGGTCTGTTGCTGGAACACCGTTTTGACGTAGTTTTGCAACTGCTTCAAATACTTTGTTCACTGTGATTGTAGTTGTTGCTCCACCTACGCCTACTGAGAACGAGCCGAATAGTGCAGTAAGGTCTTTATCCATACGTGTAGCGATTGCTTCACCGAATAAACGTCCTACATCTGCAATAACGTTTGATGCTGATGTTCTTAGAGCAAGGTCAGTAACAGTAGTCATTACACCTACTTCTGATACAGTTAGCGTTGCGCCGCCTGTAGCTACTTCTGTGTTTGCTAAGTCAGTTCCTTCAGCAACGGCTGCCGCTGTGATTTTTGGATATGTAGGAACTACGATTGATTTACCACTGTTTAGTGGCATATTAAAGTTTTTTACAAGCCCACGCATAATTGATTTTTCGTTTGCTTGGAACATTGCTTCTGCTACGATTTGTGGCAAAAGGTCGTTCAGGGTTGTTGTTGTTGATTCACTAGCCATTGTAATTCTCCTATACTGTTGGCGTTAATAATTTACATTCCTTGCTTTTTTCGCCAATCTTTATATTTGGCTCTATCAGCAGGATTGCTCATATCTAATTTTGTTACATCCAATTCTGGTGCAACATCGCCTCCGACTTTTGATTGTGACCCTGTGCCTGGAGCACTTGGAGCCGCAAAGTGCGGGTTCTTAGTAAGAAAATCTCTAACCAAATCTTTTACTTGCATCTGTGAACCGTTATCTGAGTAAGCTGGTGTTCCACTTTCATCAAGAACTTCTGCTTCTCCTTGTTCGTTCAAACGAACTCGATTCTTTAGCAAGTCTGCGACTTGACTTGGAGCAATCGCTTTAAGTGATGCCGCGTTGTTTAACAATGCTCCATCTACTTTTTCACGTTTCAGCGTGCCTTCTAATTCAGAAATTTTTGAACTAAACTTTTCAGCTTGGTCTTTTAAAACTTTCTCGAACTCACCACGTTGTTTTTGTTGCTCTACTTTTTGGTTTTCCTCTTGAGTTTGCCAATTCTTGTATTGTTCAACATCGATGCCATCGAACTTCTTACGTTCTCTTGCAACTCTATCTGCTACAATACGATTAACTTCGTCTTGCGAAAAGCCTTTATTTTCATTACTATCCAGAGAATTCGTTGGTTCTGTAGTCTCCGTTACTACATTTTCTACCTGATTATCTTCAGTCATTTTGCCTCCATTGAGTGAAACCTACTCTTGTGAGTAGTGTATGAATGTATTTATGCTTTTTGTTTGGAAGATAAATTGGGACAAATTATAACTAAGCAAACCAATGCGAACAATCATCGCATGGGTCATCTGACCAGTTGATATCTAGCCAAGCTATGTCATCGATGAGTCGCATTGTAATGCAACTAAAAAGAGCTACCTAGTAGCTCTTTTTTTTACTCATTGTTGTTTTCTTTTTCTTCTTCTTAGTTGTTTTCTTCTTTGTAGTCTTTGCTTTACCTGTATGATATGGCATAGTTTTCTCCTCAGTTGTTGTTGCGTATAAATTAGGTCTTGATTTAGGTGTTATTTCATGAGCCATCTTAGTCCTCCACTGGTATCCAGAAGTGTCTGCAACGATGTCCGCCTCGCACAACGAATGGATCACCACTGCGTTTACCTGACCAACTCTCACTTGACCATAGACTATTAGCTTCTGCTTCTGTAAATGTTTTACCTTGATTACGAATACAAAAATCTCTTGACTCAGCAACGAGTGTTCCGCCATATCTAAACTTAGATAGACCTGCTTGTCTGGCACGATGTTTAACAAACACACCATCAAAGTCCATTACTGTGTCGTGCATATCTGCACTCATCTTTTTACTTAAACTTGAAGATACATTGACGCCACTAAATCTCTTTTTAAGTTGACTTAGTGTTGCGGCTATTTCTTCTTTAGCACTTTCACCAGCTACTCTAAGTTTTCTTAATCTATTTTGTAAACGTGTTATTTCTAAATCGTCTACTGTAATCATAAGTCCTGAAATAGCATGTCTTGAATTAGTAGCAATTTGTTGAACGGCTAACCCTGCAAGAGCGCCTACAACTATTTCGGTGTTAACACTTTCTTTGTTTTGCTTTACAGTTTCATCTAATCTTGCGTATGATTGTGCTTTTAGTTCTGCAACTATTCTGTTGTCTACTGGAGTAATACCATCACCTGTCATTTCTGCACCATCTTTAGCAAGTGTGTCAAAGTTGTCAATGTATGCTCTAACACGTTCTTGCACAAGTGTGCGATAGTCCTCTGTTAGTGGGACTCGCAATTCTAATAGTTCGTCAATCGTTTTTGTTTCTAGTATTCTTTTGGCAACTTTATTCTCAAGTGTCTTTTCTGCACTCTCCATAAAGTCATCAAAATCATCTAAGATAGAATCGATTAAATCACTATGTTGTTGTATTTGTGTCTGTGTCGCCATCTAAGTTTGCTCCGAACTCTGGTGCTTGTGAACCATTCTCAATCTCTTTGATAATGGTATCCATCATTTCTTCATCTTCTATTGTGATACGTGCAATTTGTTTTGCAATCTCAGTAGTGTATTGAGAACTGCTAATTGGTGCCGCCGATGCTTTCATTAAGAAATCTAGTTCGGTGTATGTATCAGTCATGTCAAAGTTATCTGGATAATCAATTACGCCATCAAAGTGTGCTTCGCCATCATAGAAGTGAACAAAGTGATGCCAGATTTGTTCTTCTGCAATCTCTAAGTTATCGGCTATCTGTGCTAGTTTAACGTTCAATAACTCACGTTCTATCTTTAGTGATACACCACTAGCTGTTGCTTTTGATGTTGAACGCATTGAACTTAGATTAGCTATTCTGTCAATCATACTTGTTTTTGTTTTCATTGACTCTAAGATAGAACCAATTGATGCATTACTTGGTTGTAACAGATACGGCTTTAGACCTGGTTCGATGTCTGTGTTCTCAATAGTAATAACTGAGCCAGCACCGCCTTGCATGTCTACACCTTCTGTAGCAACGATTGATGGATGATTAGAAATACGAATAACTTGTTCTAGTTCACTTAACTCATTGTAGATTGACTTTTGAATATCTGCCACATCAGCGATTTGTGAGATACCTATGCCACGCTCATGTGAACGTTGTCCGTATAAGAAAGTTGCTGGAATGTGACCCATTACATTCTCGTATTCTTCTAATAGAACCATTTCTGCATTTTCTTCATCTACTTCATAAACACCAACTGTATCGTTTGTCCATATTCTGTAGATACATTTTTCATCATCTTCAAACTCTTTTAGTTTTAGATAATCAATCATGTAACGACCATTTGACATTCTTGAAAAATGCCAATCAATAATATTTTCTGGTGTAATAACTGAAAGATAAGGTCTGATGCCCATAGCTAGTTCTTCTGCTAGAGTAGATGCCTCACTTGCAGGCTTATCTAACATCAACAGCACATGACCATAGATATTTGCAAGTGTAGTAGCTTCTCTCATAACAGCATCAAATGAGCGACCTTCTAAATCAGCGTCTTTTAAGAATGGCTTTAGTGCAGGATTATCTGCTAGTATACCAAACTCTCTTTGCGGTGAGTCTCGCCAGATGAATGATGTATATGTGTCAATTACTGAGCGACAATGATTGTCTAGCGGTGTATTCATAATACGTTTGCCGTATTCATTGTAGCCATCATCTTCTTCTTGTAAATACTTTCTTAGGTATTGACCTTGTTGGTAATCTTGTCCACCGTAGTAACTATCATAGTAGTATCTCCAACGGTAAATATGTCTTTTATACATATTATGCTTTTTTATTATATTATCATAATCCATAGTGCTGTTCCTTTACATATGCGTAAATCGTTTTGGTTTATTAATCGCTCTCACTGGTCTAGTTATTGGCGCAATGTGAGCCACAAGATATCCCAAAGAATCGTTTTGATGGTCAAATCCACCGTCTTTATCAGGGATTGAAGTCCCTTCTTTGTAAACTTGACGCTCAAGACAACGAATAGAATTCATACAGTTTGGGTCTATCGAATATCTTACAGTTCCGTTTGCACTTTCCATAAGACTATTTACTGCATTTATTCTATCTCTTACTGCATCATGTTTTCTTTTTGCTTCTACCTTAAAGTATTGTTGTAGAATAGTAATATCTGTTTTCCCTGTAGCTGAGGTCTTACGCTGATTTCCTGCAGGATCAGGGTAACAAATAACTTTTGTTTTGTCATAACGGTTAATAATCTCTTGTGCTAGTTCTTCTGTGTTTGAACCATAGATAGAGATTTCATCAAACTGATGTAGTTTGCCGTTCTGTATTTGACACACACTTGCTGACATTGGGTCTATGTTAAAGTCAATGCCGATATGTATTGGTGCGTCTTTATCAAATTCTTGTTTTGCTACGTGCTTTGTTCTGTCAAAGTTATAATAAATCTGTCCAGTAAAGTTAATAAAGCTGGCTAGATATTCTTGTTCAAACTGTCGTTTATCCATGTCTGCTTTTGCACGTTCTATTTCATCTTCTGGGATATTACCTCCAGACATTGATGTATACTGAAATGAGTCCCAGTCCTTATCATCTGTTTGTCCATAATCATAAAGGTCTTTAAAATGGTTAAAGCCTTTTGGTGTTCCACAAAATAGAGCATGACCAGGTGGTGTTTGTGCTGATAGTGTTGGTCTTAGAACGGCTTCCCATGCTTCACGCTTCATATCTGCATATTCATCCATAACTAAAAAATCAACGCCAGCACCACGTAGTGTGTCGTATCGGTCAGAACCCTTTAATGATATTTTACTACCATTAACTAAACGAATGCTTAGTTCGTTCTGATTGATTTTATCTGCCCATCCTAGTTTTGTCATTTTACTTTGTAAATCTTCCCATACAATATTCTTGGCTTGAGAGTAAGTTGGTGCAACATACCAAACTGTTCTGTTTGGGTGTCTTGCAAATCTAGCCAACTCTCTGATAGCAAAGAATGTTTTGCCAGTTCGTCTACCAGCAACAAATACCCTAAAACGTGCATCTGAATCAGCAACTGCCTGTTGTGCTTTATTCAGTGGCATCGTCAGACCAAGGGAGTATTTTATCTGCTTCTGCAACAGGCGTTTCGCTTTGCGAAAGTAACGCTTTACCTAAAAAGATAAGCATTGCTGGATTACCA
>TARA_R110002020_G_scaffold197518_2_pt1 | contig 15546 bp, 8 predicted proteins | sample TARA_R110002020 | Tara Oceans TARA_R110002020 (sample SAMEA4396489) | marine metagenome | biome: Westerlies Biome; feature: [MES] marine water layer (ENVO:01000295) within the mesopelagic zone...; material: water (ENVO:00002006), including particulate matter (ENVO:01000060) such... | reverse complement strand
GGCGGGTACAAGAGCCGCTGTTTACGGCACAGCTATAACCCAGGGAGTGGGACTAACTAAAGATGCTATCTACGAGACTGTTTCTTCAGAACTTATGAATGCAGGTGTCCCTGAGGAAGCTGCTGCTGAAGCAGCCAGGGAAGCACAAGGATACCTATCAGGTGGCAACCTGGACATGATTGCATTAGGAGGAGTACTGGGAGCTGTAGCACTCAGGTTCGGTGCAGAGACTGCACTTTTACCCAACGTATTTAAAAAATTAAACCCCAAGTTAACTACAGAAGCTGCAGAACAGTTAGCTAGACAGAGTATGCCTAGGAAAGTAGCTGCAACGGCTGTTAAAGAAGCCATCCCGGAAGCTTTCCAGGGAACAGGCGAACAACTCGCCCGCAACCTTGCACTCCGTGGTTTAGAACAAGCTGACCTTGACCGGCTTGGATTAACTGCTGCTCAAATAGCAGAGTTGGCATCTACTCCGGTTGGGCGTGGATTAGTAGCGCAAGGAGCATTGGAAGGAATGGTTGGTGTTCCTGTGGGAGCTTTGTCCGGCTATATAAGAGCCAGACGAGATGCGATAGAAAGAGGTGCTTCATCACAAGAATTGCGAACCTTGAAAGAGTCCATTGGAGACCCCCAGATAGCAGCTTTTGTTGAGGAAACACAGCGGGCGCTGGAAGATCAGTATGCAGGGCAGGGGATGCCACCACAAGAAATCGAGAAGCTAGTACAAGCAAATTTAAATACCGCACTCATGGAGGAATTTAACCGTTTATATGGCGATACACAAACCCAGATGGAGGATGCAGCAGAAGAAAAAAGTGAGCTGGATGCTGATGCTCAAGAATATGGAAGGACGGCAGGTGAACCTTTAAGGATAGACGAAAGGGAGCCTCATCCAGCTGATCTGGAAGAGGAAAATAAATTGGAAGAGGGTGCTAAAGCCGGTCGTAAGTTTTTAGAAGGGCAGCGCCTCAGACAAACAGAATTAAATTTATCTGTTGAAGTCACCCAAGCTGAAATGATGGGAGCAGCCCAAGCTTTTTCCGATGATCGACAATTCATACAAGGTTTTATAGGTGCCCTCGATGAAGATATAGTCGCCGACGAGGAAAAAGCACCAACCTTCATAGAATCAAAACTAGAAGAATTGCGTACAAGTAAGGTAACGGCAACTGCCAGACAACTAGGGATGGCAGAGGGGGTTTCAGATATTGATGCCTATATAAGAGGGTTTGTAGACGGGGAGACTCTTGCTGGTGATGTACCTTTTATGGAGAGGGTGGGCCGTGAAAAAGAAGCGGGAACCTTCAACGAGTCGTGGGAGTCAGGATTCCTTACTGGAATAGACTATGAAGAAGGTACACCTGAAGGAGTCACACCTGAAGAAACTGGTAGCCAAGCAGTAAAACTACACATTACGGGGCGGAAACGGGCGCAGTTACGGGAGGCTCTAAAAGAGGTTGCTACCGAAGCAGCGGAGGCATCACCGTTGATTGAGAGTGGCAATGAAATTGGGGCTTTTAGGGAGGGTTTCTTGGAAGGATACGCCGACACCCCTGTAGCAGCCGCAATTTTGCAGGAGGTGGAGACGAAGCCAGGAAGCTGGAGTGTTGGTTGGGTGGAAGGAGTCAAAGCTGGAAAAGCTTATACAGGCCCTGAAGAAGTCGCACCTGAAGTACGAACCAGGGAAGACAATATTGACTTTGCGGTACGGGAGTTGGGGTCAAAATATGACAGGATGAATCGCGTAAGCGATGAACGTAACCCCTACAAGGAAGGCACTAAACCAGCAAGTATATGGGCGATGGGATTTAGCAGGGCGAAGTTTTGGTCAACAGCTGATCCTTTTGCTGATTGGAGAGGACGCCCAGAAAACTTAACAGCCACGCAGCAGAAACAACTGGACAAGGGTTTTCAAGCAGGTCTTGATTTTTATGCTGAATACGGAGAAAGCTATAGGCAGGAGGAGTCCTGGGAGTCCCCTACTACTGCGGGCACGCAAATACCCCCTGCGGATGAAATGTCGCCTAGCATACTTTATACCGATGCCAAAATGGGCAACGCGCCTACAAAGCTACAAAAATGGGGAACCACCCTGTTCGGAATGCGTAAGTCGAATAGATTACTGGCTGCAGACAGTGGGTTGGCTGGTCGGGATATCAGTGACCCAGTAGAGGCAGGGTTTGTTAGGTACGAACTTGAGAAGGTTAAAGATAACAGGGACACAACACCTGAAACAAAAGAGAAGATAGAGGCTTACCTGGAGCGGCCCGAATTTGCAGACGCGGTAACTTATGAAACGGGCCGGGATGAGTCAGATTTTGTATATAGCCGCGACGATCTTTCCCGCAACATAGCTGTAACCAGATCAAATAGGGCACGTGCTTTAGAACCAGCAAAAAAACTTCTGGATAATTACCAAACTGAAACTAACGATATATTAAAAGATAGCGGGTTTGCGAGTGAAGAAGAGCTTGAAGCGTATAAAGCTGACACTGAGGCTAATTACGAAGAAAAGATAAATGCTATTGCTGATCAATACCTGGCGGACAATGTTGGTATAAATGTAGAGCCGTCAGAGGCTAAAAAAATAGCAGGGGATCAGGTTAAGGCAGAACTTGCGAATGTGGAGGACGTTAAGGGGAAACTACAAACACTTCAGAATAGGCTCCTCGGGTACTTAGCTAAAGTACAAGACATTACCGTTAATCCTCTATTTGACCTAAAAGGCGTACAAGGAAGCCCCTTCTATGGGGAGCAGGCTAAAAAGTCAGTGAATGTGGAACGCGCCCAGGAGTTACTAGCAGACAATCGCATTGAGGAAATAGCAGGGATAACTCCCGACATGATTGAGGAGGCTCACAAGCGGTTAACCAAAACTGACACCCAGAATCTTAAAGCACTTCCCACTTCCACTGAAACAGATTCAACCTATAACCCTGTGTTTGAAGAAACTGCTACTGGTACAGCAGCCCTTAATGAAATTATTAAAAACGGCAATCCTTTTGAACAAGTGTTAGCCCGATTGCTTAGACCTTTTCTATCTAAGACCAAAATAAAAATAGTAAGTGATCCTGCTGTCGATATAGAAACCCAGACCTTGAGGGAAGAGTTCGGGAAAGGCATTGCTATGTATGCTTCTTCTACCGACACCATCTACCTTGGGCCAGAAGCGGTTAACAACACAGGAGTACTTCACGAAGGTGTACATGGAGCAACAGCAGCCATTATTACTTCTTACATACAGAATCCCCTCTCAGTGTCTGAAGAAGCACGCCTTGCAGTTAAAGAATTAATGGGTTTAAACGAAGCAGCATCCGAACAATACTACCGGCTTAAAAAAGCCAACAAAAGTAATCCTGTACTGGATATATTAGCTGATGAAGCCCAGGGCAATATATTTAATAACAGTGTGGAGTTTTTAGCCTATGGTCAAACCCAGGAAGCAGTACAAGACCTGTTACTGCAAACTCCCGCTACTTTAAACTGGCAACTCAATGTAATAAGAAATGGGGAAAGCCAGTTTGTAAATATAATACGTAGGATGTTAAAGATTCCGATGAAGCATTACACAGGGATGGAACAACTGCTGGATTTAACTGACAGGTTGGCTATCTCACAAGCAGAAACAAAACCACAAGTTTCTGTTATTGCCCATGCTAAAAAAGGAGGAAGGAGACTACGTAAATTGCAAAAAACGCAAGCAGAGCAAGATACTTTAAGGAAGTTCAGCGAAGAATCTTTACCTATAAATGAGGTTATGACTAACCGTAATGGAGATAAAGCTGTCGATTTTATAGACAGCATTTGGGAAGGTCTAACTGGCAACGCTTTATCCAAGGTTGTATATACATTTACTAATACAATGTTGAACCGCCAACTGACAAAACGTAACGCTCACGCAGGTGAAAAAGCAGACCAAATTGAGGTAGTGCATGATTTTATAACCAAATATAAATCTGACGCCCTTAAGCCTTTAGAACAAGAGGTAACACGCTGGCAGAAATTTAATCTGGCTTTTCAAAATGGGTCTGCTTTGTTAGCTGATTTAATACACATCAGTAGTATTGAAGACGTATTAATAGTGGATATTGATGGTTCTGTAACTGGTACACCAGGCACTCTGGTTTCCCTACCTACTTCTATTAATACTGACCCGATAATAACGAAGGCACGACAAAAACGGCACCAGCAAAAGTTTATGGGTGAAAGTACTAGGAAAGTTGATAATGAAATAAGAGACCGGGAAGATGTCATAAAACAAGTGTTTGCAATGAAAGAGACCCTTAGGAAAGCAGAGAATGGGGGACAGGAAGGGGTAGAAATCTATAAGGAGGTAATGACAAAGTACTATGATGATTTTGTTGCCTACCACGAAGAACTTGTTAAGCAAATAGGTGATGCCCCGCTTAGAAGTGACCAAAAAGAAAAATTACTAGCTGAAATACAATTGTTGTATGAAGAAACAAAAAAACTACGTGTGTATGCCCCTTTGATGCGGTATGGCATTCATGGGTTGCGTGTACGTAAGCCGCCTACACGAAGTGGGCAACAGGGAGAGACTTTAGCCTTCTTCTTGTTTGAAAGTCGATCAGCACGTAATAGGTTTGAAAAAGCATACAAACGTGACAACCCGGATGTGGTAACAGATCGGGAGACTGCAACTGACTTACGTAAGGGGATCAAAAAAGATATAAATGATAGCAGTGCACAACTCGAAAAAATAAATAAGATGCTTGAACAATTAGAGGCTGGAAATCTAGATGTGGAAGCAGTTAAAGAACAAGCCTATCAAATGTACCTGCGCGGGCTTCCTCAAGGAAACATAAGAAGAAAATTTTTACATCGTAGAAATATACCAGGGTATAGTAATAATGCGCTTCAAAATTATGTGAATACTCAGTTGTCAACGATAAACCAGATGGCGCGTTTAAAGTATTCCACTGACATAAACAATAGGTCGGGCGAATTGGATGCTATTCTGACTCCAGATATAGTACGTAATCCTGCTGAACTAGAAAGGCAACGGATACTTGCCAGAGAAATACAACAACGGGCCATAGATGCTGTTTATACACCTATGCCAGAAGGTGGTGTTGAGCGTACCTTGGACTGGCTTACGCGGCAAGGCTCCAAATCAGTGTTTTATTACATGCTTAGTTCTGTACGTTCTGCAGTTATTCAGCCTTCACAACTGTTGCAATTCGGATACCCTACCTTAGCTGGTGAATACGGAAGGGCTAAAACTATAAAAGTCATGGGGGAATATCTCAAAGTAGGAAACAAGTTCGGAAGAACTAAACGTGGAACGAATGATGAGATACTCGATGAAAAAGGACAGCTGATTATACGGGAATCCAACTATGTTCAAAACCACCCAGATAAAGAACTATTCATGGCGGCGTGGGATTGGGCAAATGATCGGGACTTGTTTGGTTCTACACGAGTAAGTTCAATTTTAGAAGCTCAATCAGAAGATATAATGCCCCCAGGAAGTGAAAGTTTATGGGGGGCTGAATCCCCTGGTATAACAGGCAGTATTGCTCGGCACGCTCCCAGGGCTACTAAGTTTGTTTTTAAAAGCTTGTCGTTTATGTTCCACCATATGGAGCGTATGAGTCGGGAAGTAATGTACATGTCTACTTTTGAATTAGCTTGGGAGAGAGCTAAGAATAAACACCCTAATACACAAGAAGGAAGGGACGCAGCCTTTAAAGAAGCAGCGCAAGAAGCTGTTAAATTTACCCATGAGGGGATGTTTAATTACAGCCAATACAATAAACCCAGTGCCGCTAAGAGATGGTACGGAAGGTTACCGTACCAGTTTATGAGCTACCGATTGCAAGCAACTGCTTTTATGTGGCGTAGTTTTTATGATGGCTTACTTAATAGTGACTTAAGCCGGGAAGAAAGTAGAAAAGCATTAGGTAAATTCTTGGATGTTATGGGTATAAGCGTATTTCTAAGCGGAGTTACGGGAATGTTTGGTTATACTGCTACTGTAGCACTGATAGATGGTCTAAGAGAAGTAATGCGTCCCGACTTTGACGATGATGACCGTGATCTTTTTTATGATGAGGATGACCAAGGAAATATCATAGGTAAACGAAGTTTTGATCTATACATACGCAACAATATTATACCGCGTTATTTCGGGGCTGAAAGTGGGATGGCGCAACTGTTCGGTATCTCCCCCGAAGTAGCAGAGTGGACAACGGAAATAGCAGAGTATGGTGCATTATCTGCATTAACACAGTCGAACTGGAGCGTTTCTACTTCACTAGATGGCATGTGGTTCAAAAGCACTAAACCAGAAGACAGCTATGAAGGCTTTTTAGCTAACACCATGTATGACCTGACCCTTGGGCCTTTTGCATCTTTAACTAAGAATGTAGCAAAGGGTATGGAAATAATGGTTGAAGACGGAGATATATTAAGGGGAGCTGAGTATATGCTTCCTGGTATGATTAAAGAGCCAATGGAGGCAGCGCGTCTCTGGCGAGAAGGGTTTGTAACACTAGACGGGCGTGAGGTTACCCCTGCTGAATATTATCAGGGCTGGCGTGTTGTGGGGCAAGCATTGGGGTTCAACAACCTTGATGTGCAAAGAAGCCAGGATTCTACTTTCTTGGTCAAGGATATGGTACGGCAGGGGGAAGAACTTTATGCTTCATTACTGGAGGATCACAGCGAGGCAACCCTGAGCTTGATAGAAACCCTGGAAGAAACAGACTACAACTTCAATAGTAGAAAAGTGCGGCGTAAGGAGAATGCTCTTCAGGAAGTGCGTGAAGAAATAGCTGCATATAATTGGAAATACTTTTATGACCCTATCAGTAATGAGTCGCTTGAGCGTTCCTATGAAGGAAGGTTAGAACGTGCAGGTATGACGGTGGAAGGGTTATATTTGCCAGACGATATGGTTCCTTATTTCTACCCTATGATTGCCCCCAGTCGTTTGGAACCGTTACCTTTAATAATAGAAGACTAGAGCCGCCACACTCTTATACCGCGGACTCCATCCTCTACCACTACTTTAGTAAGTACTTCCATCTTTAACCTCCCGGTTTTTTCTGCTATTACCTTCTCTGCTTTTTTACACTTCAGGCATGGGATAAAGAAAGAGTAACCCTTACGGAAGTTCTTCCAGTTCACTGCATAGCTAACTTTTTCTATTTCCATAATGGCAATAAAACCCTGTTTTTGGGGATGGTAAGGGTAGGGGGTACCCATTTAAATCGCGTAGGCGGCTTCTCCTGCGCCCCATAATAGTGCATATGGCGCTTTATTCTTCTGTATCCTTAATATCGAGCTGTGAGTCAACAAACTTGTCTATATCAAAGAAGTCCGAGTTGTTGCAGTCAAAAACCAAAGCATGCACACCAGGGGCTACTACTTTCATTCCTTTTGACATGCGTTTGGTTACTGCACCTGTAAATATTCCCTTCCGTTCAAAAGCACGCAGCGTGTCTTTGTAATCTATTTGGGACTCAACACAATCCTGTTTGAATCGTTTGGCGATCACATACATCAACCGCGTATCTGGTTCATACCGAATGATTAAGTCCCCTTTTGGTTCCAGTATAGGGAACTTGGGTTTATGAGTCCTTTGATCTGCCCCATCGTCTACAGCTAAAATATTATTACCGTGCCTAAGAATAAAGTCTCCCAGAACCGAGGTAATGTCGCTTGCCGGCATTATGGTTTCTTGTTTAAGGTCTGCTATATATGCAGTTACTTCTTTATATATACGCTTCATGTCCCAGTCTATTAACCCAAGCCGCCTTGCAATTAAGCCGCCTGTAAAATTAGATGCCATAACCGCAGACCAGTTTCTTTCTCGACTGGTAAAGCGAAGCTCTCCATCTACCTTCTTTTGAATTTTTAACAGGCTCTGTTTAACCTCTTCTAGATTAGGTACTACCCACTGCATGTATACTTCGCCCCCATGTCCAAAGTTGTTATTCAGCTGGTGGTCGAATAAATCTTTTCCTTCCTGGGTAGTGATAATACTTGAGTCAGTATGAGGTATCCTTAACTCTATCAAACGCATCATTTCCCCATCAGGATTGTGCTTAAGAGAAGTTAATTTTTCCGAGAAGGAGGCATTAGAACTTGTTAGGGTAATAGTTCGCCATGTAGTTTTGTTAGTACGAAGCTCATTAGCATTTGCTTTCGCCTTATCTTTACCGCGTCCTTGTGAGAATGCATAGGCTGCTTTAGAAAAATCTCTGTCCTCAGTGTTGGTCATCTCATCTATCGTATTAGCAATGTTGTTCATAATACCAAGCTTGATAACCCTGCCGGTATAGGTGTCATCTGGAGTACCCAGAAGACCTTCGGGGTCACCAAAAGCACTGTTGCACATGCGTAGTATAGTGGTCTTCCCTGTACCGGCTGTGTTATGAACCATATTAATGATTGATCCTTTTTGACCGGTAAACTTAAGCAGTGGTGCGCCGAAGGCGGTTAATGCACCGAAGGCTTGTAGCTCCAGGCCAGGTCTGCCATACAAGGCAAAAACTTCTTTCCATTTTTCCAGTGTTCCTTTTTTCTCCATGTAAGCGGCTATATCTTCGGTGACAGAGGAGAGGGGGCTGTGAAACACGCCATCCGTTGTTATCTCCCTGTCACCAACAATGAACTTACTGTCGTTATCAGCCCAGCCAAACTGTACTTTCATTTCATCTGCCTTTTTTTGGTGCTGAAGCTCACTAACCGAGAGCATCAGGTAATCAAGTATCATTGCGAACCTAGCGTCTGGGGCCACTACCCCGTATTTAGACAACTCCCTACGCAATTCTGCTTTATCGGTTACTTTAGTATTGGGTATTACAAATTCAGAAACCCCATCTTTGGGTAGGTGCAACTTCATTACTACAACATGCTTAACATGAGGGTCTACCATCCTGTCAACTACATATAGATCATGCTCGTAGACAAACTTGGGCTTCTCTTCTTCTTTTATAGGTTCTTTATATATACCCCCGTTCTTACCCCTAAAATAAGGTGCGGGGTAGGAAGGTATATCCCCTGAAAAGAGGGCGCTTCCATCGTGTTCAGCTACGGTATTGCCTAACTGGATAGGGCTTGTAAGCTTACCTTTATGAGGGCAACCGTCACAGCCATTAGGATTCTTTGCTTCAAATACAGCACATCCGTGTGGGCCTTTTGCGCCAGCTGCTTTTCTTTTAGCCTGTTCAAATATGTATCCAGTATGTCCTTTTGACAGCTTTTGTATGGCCTCTTCCCCATCTACACAAGAATTGGCGATGGATAATGCAGAGAACCACATGGGTTCTGAAAGGGTAGCGCGTTGGGTGTAACAGTGGAGTATCTGCTGGCACCCATTTCCTTTAGCGCTTTGCACCATTATTTTATGGAAGCTGGCTTCAGAATTAGCACGAACGGTTTGTTCAAGTACGCTTGGTTCGCGTACTGCTTTAGGTTCTGGAGCAGGGGCAACCTCTACCTTTAACAGGGTGCAGAATTCTTTGTAATCTATAGGGGGGCTGTTGTGCTCTAGGGTTACTCTATTAGGGGGGTCGTCTTTAAAGTTGTATGTACCAGGTACCCTAAGTATGCGAGCTGTTTCAAATACCGACCCGTCAACATAAAGGTCATGTATGGCACAGAGCTTACGTAAACGATCAGCAACTGGTTGCCATTGTTCAGGGGATACTTCTTCGGTTAACGCCCAGTAGACATGAAGGCCGCGGCCTGAATTAACGATGATGGGCATCGGTAGACCGATAAGTTCGCAGAAATCTTTAAGGGCTTTGCCTCCTGCGGGCTGGTCTATATAACCGCTAGGCTTCCCTGTTTCTTCGCTTATGGCGGCTTTGGTAGGGCCACAATCTATATCAAGCCAGAAGGATTTTAGCGCACGCACATTAGGCTGTTTTCTATTTTCACCTGTGGTGAATTTGGCTAGGCCAAAAAACACATCGCGTTTATCGGTTAGAAACTCCGCAATTAAAGCATCTACTTCTTGCCTAGTAGCTACAAGTCGTTGTTTAACATCTTTATTTTTTATGCCTACAACTGCGAACCAGCCATCGGAGGGTTGTACAATACTTAGGAGGTCAGGCTCATCCATTTTACTTTTTTTAGGGGGCACTTACCCCCCACTTATATATTAGCGGTGAGTGAAATTTACGTAGAGGAAGTTATAAAGGCTCTGATACCTTCGCTAACCTGTTCGCTAGGAGCAGTAAGACCTACAAACCAGTTGTATACAGTCTGCCTACTAACATCTAACTGAGCTGCAACTTGTGCAACAGGTATATCGTGTTCTATACAGAATTTTCCTAACTCTACACCAAGCCGGCAATCACGGTAGCAATCACCGGCTTCTTCGTTTAACTGAATTAAGCGTGCGCTATATCCAATACTCATAATTAGTCGTCTTTCTTTGGGGGTGTACCCCATTCATCTATGATGTCGGATAATTTTGATGAAGCAGGGGGAGTGTCTTCTTTAGAAGCTTTCTTAGCCCGCTTAACAGGGGCTTCGATAACGTCCTCTTCAGCTTCTTTAGTAGGCTTTTCTGCCTTAAAAATATCATCCGTACTTTCTTCTTCTACAACAGCCTCTTCTACAAACCCTTCTTCTTTACCGAAAGGTGAAGGGGCTGCATAGGGAACATAATCAATGACTTGGACAGCACGTAGGCGTAATGAAATACCGCAGCTATTACCGTACTTATAAGGGTACAATTCAACAGCCATGTGTATTACGCTACCTGTAGTTAGCATAAAGTCCTCATTAAGCGCGGTATTGCTGGCATCATATTGACCAGGAGGCTTAGTGGGTGTGCCATTAAAAGAGGCTGCAATTTTACTTTTGCCTACCCAGTTGCCATCTTCGTTTTTCTTGAAGGGCATCTCCAGTTTTTCAGGCCAAGTATTATCCCTTTCTTCCGCAGTAGTGAACGCAGCATTCATTGCGTTATATAAAGACCTTGCTTGGTCTTCGGTCATTACGAAATTAAGTTCATATTTCGCATCAGCATCTGCGGGATGACATGGGATACTCTTTTTTGCTGCATTATCAAAACGATACGGTTGATTAATGCGGGGGTACAACGCTTTTACATTTTTAGCTACATAAGTTACATACTTACTCATCGCACAACTCTCCTTAAGAGGTGGTTTTGGGGGGCTTTCTTACTTGAATTTTATACTCAGGCTTAGTTTGAAGACCAACAGGAGAAGCATCAGGATTTTCTTCAAGAAACTGCTTCATGTTGCCGTTATGAATTCTTTTTTCTAAAAGAAATGGTGCGCTGTGTTCTTCAATGAAAGTGTAGAGGGCTTCCCAATCACTTACCCAGTATCGCTCGGAATGCCGCCGTGTAATTGTACCTGCAGAAGTCTTCAGACTATCTACATTTAATTCATTACACAGGGCTAGAAACTCTTCATCAATGCGGGCAAGTTGGTCACGGAATCCTGCTACTTCTTTCTTGTGTTCTTCTTCCTTAGCTCTAAGTGCGTCTCTAATTCTGACATAGACAGTTGCTAATTCGTCTACATCTACTTGTTGTTTCTTTGGCATGATCGCTCCTTATAAAGGGACGACCAGTGTAGATATTGCAGTTTACATTGTCAAGAGGTTTGTTCCAGTTCTTGCCGATATAAGTCGATTAGTTTGGTGTGATTATCAATGTTAGCCTGGAGCATACTGTAGAGCTTTGCCTCTACTTCACTACCCCTAATATGAACCACTGTCATGGGATTATGCTGCCCAGGTCTGTCTATACGGGCGTTAGCTTGCAGGTAAGTTTCAACACTGGTAACGGGGGAATACCAGATAATAGTATCAGCGGCTGTCAGGGTAAGCCCATGTGCAGCTGCTTGAGGTTGTATAACCAACACTTGGGGATACTCTTTTTCCTGAAAGTCGTTAACAATTTCACTACGACGATTTACTGGCACTTTTCCTTGCAGTACAGCACAATTTATATTGCTCGTAGAAAGAAAATCTTCAAGTAATTCAATGGTATGCGTGAAAGGAACAAAGACTAGCACCTTGTGGGAAGCCTCCTCAATTACTTCTTTAATAACCTTTAATCGGTTGCTAACATTGAACTCAATCACTTCTCTGTCATCAGAATAAACCGCTCCCCCTGAGATTTGTAGCAGCTTATTAAGGTTAGTGGCTGCGTTAACAGCTGTTATTGATTCCCCATCTGCACATAAAACCATTTGCTTTTTTAGCAACGCATAATACTTTTTCTGTTGGGGAGTAAGAGATGCCTCACGTTCTATATACGTGACAGGAGGAAGGTCTAAGCATTGGTCTTTCTCAAACCTAATCGCAGGTTGTAGTGCTTGATGCACTGTTTCTTCTGCGCTTGGTTTAGGACGCCATACATACTGGGAAACCTTATGCATAACCATATCTCTAAACTGTCCAAAATATTGGGGTATGCCCTCTGGATTTATAAGTTTAGCTAACCCAAAAGCATCTACAGGGGACTGGGCAGCAGGTGTCCCAGTAAGCATCCACAACCATTCTACGTTTTTAGTTATAGCTCTTAATGTTTTCCAGCGGTTGGTCTGGGCATTCTTATACGCATTAGCTTCATCTACCACCACTAGATCGAACTTACCTTTTATTATTTCATCTTTAACTACAGCTACTCCATCATAGTTAATGATTACAAACTCTGCTCCTGCTGCAATAATCTTTGCTCTTGCTTTAGCATCCCCATGTGCTATGGAACAACTTCTATGCATAGCAAATTTAAACAGGTCTTGCTGCCATGCGCTGTTCATTATTGAAAGGGGGCAGATAACTAATACACGTTTTATTTTTCTTAGTTTAATTAAGTAATCAGCAGCCCATATAACACTAGCTGTTTTACCTGTACCCTGTTCGTTAAAACAAAAAGCTTTCTTGTATATAGTTAAGAAGGAAGCAGTGTCGCGTTGATGTTGGAAAGGAGTAAGCTTACCTGTCCACCTGTAATCTCTTTTTATAGTAGAAGGAAGGTCTTTTATTTGTAGTTCAGCAAGAAGTTGGGTCTCATCTAACCCCCAGTTAACAGCTACTTCATAAATATCATTACGCTTGCCAATGATGGCACTCTTCTCTATTTTTTCGGTAACCAGGTGAGGGCGTTTTGTCCTAAGGACAATTGCCTTGTCGTTTACTGTATGCATTAGCTTTTCTTAGAACGTCCTCTTCTCTTAACAGACTTATCGCTGTTACGTGCAAAGGAACGATTATCACTTTTGGATTGTGCTCTGAGGTTACTGCTTTTGTTAGTGCCGCCTTTAGAAATAGGTACGTTGTGATGTACATCTTTTCCATCACCTTTTTTTACAGCACCACTTCTCAACAGTTTAGCCCGTGCGGCATTACGCTTGGCACGATTGACCTTCTGTTTTTTAGTGCCGTGGTACTGGTCATATTCTTTCTTATAGGGTCTAGGTTTGTTTACGTAAGGCATATTTACCTCCTGTTGTGCTCACAACTAAGTACAGGGCAGAACCTGCACAGTGGGCCAGAGATTGCGTTCCATACTCCTGTTTCTTCAGCACCTGCAAGGCGTTCAAGTTCAGGATCAAAAGTTGCAAAGTAAGAGTCACGCAATTCGGCTTTGTGTTCTTTCCTAATGAAGTCATTACTTACTACGTATACTAGCGCAGACTTTAGGGTTTCTATCTCGGGGAAATGGGTGAAGGTAGCTGCTGCTAATAAATCCAGTTGTTTGGTGTCTGCATAGCGAGCATTCTTCCCAGTCTTGTAATCAACGAGGTAGCCCCTGTTTCCGTTCACGATAAGCAGATCGGCTATCCCGCGCCACCACACATCGTCATCAAAAAATTTACAAGGCTCGTACTCAGCTGTCACGCCAAACCTTATCTCGCAATGCTTTTCCCCTTCTATAGCACCAAAAGCATCCAGTATGTTCTGCATAAAAGAAAAAATTTGAGGGAGGGGCGTCCCATCCTTAACATAATGCTCAGCTGCTTTATGTGCATTCCTTCCATATACTAACGCAGCACTTGTATCGTCCTTCACATCCTTAAGCACACGCAAGTGGTAGTACTTTTTGGGACACTGTTTAAAAGTGGAGATGCTGCTGTAAGACCACGAATTCATTTCAATAATCCCTGCTTTACTAACTCTTTGCGATTAAATTCATGGAGCGCTTTCAATTCATCTTTGTTCTGGCCGTGGTAGGGTACACCTAACAATGACTTTACCAGCAGATCGTTAATGGTGCGGCGTTTGGATAAACGAATGGTGGCTAGGTATCTTCCAAACTTCCCTCGTTGATGCGTCGTAATTTCATACGTCTCTCCGACCTTGAGGTGTTCTTCAACGCATGTCTTCGCCAATAGCCCATGTGCTTTCTCCGCTGCCGTTCCACCTCGCGTCTCAGGGCAGTCGATTCCAAACAAGCGAATATCCATCCCACGCCCATCGGTACCAAACAAATGGCACCCAAAACCAACACTGATAGACATCCTAATTGAATCGCCATCTACAACTCGAATCACCGTCGCTTTGTACGTATACACCATCTTACTCCTTTTAAATTAATGCGTACCCCCTCAAGGTGGGGTACGACTAACCTTAGCGCGGTTTCCTCGGCACATACATAACCTAAGGAAGACATAGTGAAACGCTAATTTCACAGTGCCGTATAGGAGGGTTATTATGCACTGCGGTTGTTACTACGCCCACCGACCGCTGGGGCGGGAAGAGAGAACAACAGAACCTCTTCCACACGTAGGGGGGAAACACAATGAAAACCCCCCTGACTCAACAATCTCCGTAAGAAGCACCGATTCCTCCTTCACAATCCAAAGGCAATCCTGGTGCCCATTTAGGTTGTATTTTCATACATTCTTCTACGTAGGCCAGCCCTGCTTCGGCCTCTTCTTCGGGAACCAAACATCCGATGGCATCATGTACAGTCATAACTACTTTATACCGCTCACTTACCCGTACTAACTGTTCCCCAATAACAATCCGCGCTAACGCCTGACATATATTTTCTACAGCTTTTCCACCATATATCTTAGTAGAAGTAACAGTCCTTCCTCTTCTAGTATCATATATAAGTTCGTCATACCCTCCCCCTGCATCTATAAGGACACGCAAGTTTGGGTAGCGTAAATACAGGCCGTTAGGTAATTCTATACCGTCTTCTCCGTGTACTTTAAGCAGTTCGTCCCTACCTAATTCAGTGACTTGGTCGTTTAATATAGCAAGCATTGCCCTTCCTGCGGCTTTCCATAGGGCCGGTATTTGTGTGTAGGTATCTCTATATACTTTAATAATCCTATCACATTCATCTTGGGAAGATTTAACCCCAAAGGTTTTAAGTTGTGCCCGAAAGCGCAACGGCCCCATTCCATACCCCGCGCCAAGGATAGTGGTCTTGCCAATGAAACGCTCGGCCTTGGTCACTTCGTTGGCAAGTTTGCCGTATATTTCCCCTGCCATTATGCTATACACGTCGTCACCCTTATTAAAGGCAGCTACTAGATTTTCCTCTTCTGCCAGCCACGCCAGCGTTCTAGC